>ERZ773218.5-NODE-5-length-304925-cov-8.960006_pt1 | contig 304925 bp, 243 predicted proteins | sample MGYA00580527_ERZ773218 | MGnify/ENA primary metagenome ERZ773218 (study PRJEB29015, sample SAMEA2737763) | human gut metagenome | biome: human gut; feature: human-associated habitat; material: faeces | place: China | collected 2012 ...
TATGACGTCCACCTTCGTCCTTTGTTAATACGTAAACCTGAGCTGTAAACTTGTGATGAGGTGTAATTGAACCTGGCTTGCAGAGAACCTGTCCTCTCTGGATTTCGTCTCTCTGAACACCTCTAAGAAGTGCACCAATATTATCACCTGGCTGTGCTTCATCAAGAAGCTTTCTGAACATTTCGATACCAGTTACAACAACCTTACGAATGTCATCATGGATACCAACGATTTCAACTTCTTCATTTATATGAAGAACACCACGTTCTACTCTACCTGTAGCAACAGTACCACGACCTGTGATAGAGAATACGTCTTCTACTGGCATAAGGAATGGCTTATCTGTATCTCTTTCTGGATCTGGAACATATTCATCGATTGTGTGCATAAGTTCAAGAATCTTATCGCCCCATTCGCTGTTCGGATCTTCAAGAGCCTTAAGAGCTGAACCCTGGATGATTGGTGTGTCATCGCCTGGGAAGCCATACTCGTTAAGGAGTTCTCTGATTTCCATATCTACTAATTCAAGAAGTTCCGGATCATCAACCATATCACACTTGTTCATGAATACAACGATGTAAGGAACACCTACCTGACGAGCAAGAAGGATATGTTCTCTTGTCTGAGCCATAACACCATCTGTAGCAGCTACTACGAGGATACCAGCATCCATCTGAGCAGCACCAGTGATCATGTTCTTAACGTAATCGGCATGACCTGGGCAGTCAACGTGAGCGTAATGTCTCTTTTCTGTTTCATATTCAACGTGAGCTGTAGAGATTGTGATACCTCTTTCTCTTTCTTCTGGAGCCTTGTCGATATTTTCGAAATCTGTAGCTTCATTACCTTCAACTCTTTCAGCAAGTACTTTAGTAATAGCTGCTGTTAAAGTTGTTTTACCATGATCGACATGTCCGATTGTACCAATATTACAATGTGGTTTTGTTCTTTCAAACTTAGCTTTTGCCATTTTGATAATCCTCCTAAAAATAATAAAATTAAAATTTCAGACCTTGTGGTCTTTTACATAGGCTTATCTCCCATTATATTTTATAATGGGAAGATTTTCAAGCCTTTATATTAAATTAATGGTTAAATCCATATATTATTTTGCTCTTGCAGATGCAATCTTATCCTGAACAGACTTTGGAGCTGCCTGGTACTTTTCAAAGAACATTGAATAGTTACCACGTCCCTGAGTAGCTGAACGAAGTTCTGTTGAGTAACCGAACATTTCTGACAATGGAACGAATGCTTTAACAATCTTTCCACCACCGATATCGTCCATACCTTCGATCTGTCCACGCTTTGAATTTAAGCTTCCGATAACATCACCCATGTATTCCTCAGGCATTGTTACTTCAACCTTCATAATAGGCTCAAGTAATACTGGATCTGCCTTAGCCATAGCATCCTTAAATGCCATAGAACCAGCAATGTGGAATGCCATTTCTGATGAATCGACTTCATGGTAAGATCCATCATATACTGTAGCATGTACACCAAGTACAGGGAATCCGGCAATAATACCTGACTGTGCAGCTTCTTCGATACCTTCACCAACAGCTGGGATATATTCCTTAGGAATGTTACCACCAACTACTGTAGATTCAAACTTAAACTGTTCTTCACCGTTTGGATCCATAGGCTCAAATTTAACTTTACAGTGACCATACTGTCCACGACCACCTGACTGCTTAGCATATTTGCTATCAACATCAACAGCCTTAGTAAATGTTTCTTTGTATGCAACCTGAGGTGCACCAACGTTAGCTTCTACCTTAAATTCACGAAGAAGTCTGTCTACGATTACATCTAAGTGAAGCTCACCCATACCAGCGATGATTGTCTGACCTGTTTCTGTGTCTGTATGAGCACGGAATGTAGGATCTTCTTCAGCTAACTTAGCTAAAGCTTCACCCATCTTACCCTGGTCATTCTTTGTCTTAGGCTCAATAGCGAGCTCAATAACTGGTTCTGGGAATTCCATTGATTCAAGAATTACAGGATGCTGTTCATCACAGATTGTATCACCTGTTGTAGTAATTTTGAAACCTACAGCAGCAGCGATATCTCCTGAATATACTTTATCAATTTCAGTACGCTTGTTGGCATGCATCTGTACGATACGGCCTACACGTTCTTTCTTATTCTTTGTAGCATTTAAAACATATGAACCTGAGTTCATTGTACCTGAGTAAACTCTGAAGAATGCTAACTTACCTACAAATGGGTCAGTCATAATCTTGAAAGCTAATGCTGCAAAAGGTTCATCATCTGAAGAATGGCGAACTACTTCGTTGCCATCTTCATCAGTACCTGTAATGTCAGGGATATCTGTTGGTGCTGGCATATATTCGATAACACCATCTAACATCTTCTGAACACCTTTGTTCTTATAAGCAGAACCACAGAATACAGGAACAGCTTCACAAGCGATTGTTCCTTTTCTAAGAGCAGCCTTCATATCATCGATAGAAGGTTCTTCTCCTTCAAGGTACTGCATCATAAGGTCATCATCTAATTCACAAATCTTTTCAACAAGGTTTTCATGCCATTCATTAGCAAGATCCTTTAAGTCATCAGGAATAGCTGTGATTTCGATGTCTTCACCCTTATCATCTTTATAATAATATGCTTCCATTTCAAACAAATCGATTAATCCGATGAAATCATCTTCCTTACCGATTGGGATCTGTACAGGAATAGCATTCTTTCCTAAACGATCAATAATTGTCTGAACTGAATAAAAGAAATCTGCACCCATTTTATCCATCTTGTTGATGAATGCCATACGAGGTACATTGTATGTGTCAGCCTGACGCCATACGTTTTCTGACTGTGGTTCAACACCAGCCTTAGCATCAAATACACCAACAGCACCATCTAATACACGAAGTGAACGTTCTACTTCTACTGTGAAGTCAACGTGTCCCGGTGTATCGATAATGTTGATACGATGTTCTAACGCACCAGCCTTTGGCTTATGATGATCTTCTAATGTCCAGTGACAAGTTGTAGCGGCAGAAGTAATTGTGATACCTCTTTCCTGTTCCTGTTCCATCCAGTCCATTGTAGAAGCTCCATCATGAGTTTCACCAATTTTATAGTTTACACCAGTATAATATAAGATACGTTCTGTTAAAGTAGTCTTACCGGCATCGATATGAGCCATAATACCAATGTTTCTTGTTCTCTCTAGTGGATATTCTCTTCCAGCCAAGGTTTTTTCCTCCTTAATTTAATATCTTATTAAAGAATTACCTTCTTGTAATTCTTCACTGCCATACGGTCACAGTTACAAACTGCATAACAGCCTGTTCTGTGACAATTGCAGTTTTATATTAGAAACGATAATGAGCAAAAGCCTTATTAGCTTCAGCCATCTTGTGCATATCTTCACGCTTCTTAACAGATGAGCCTGTGTTGTTTGCTGCATCCATAATTTCGTTAGCTAATCTTTCTTCCATTGTCTTTTCACTTCTCTGACGTGAATACAATGTGATCCAACGAAGTCCTAAAGCCTGTCTTCTTTCAGGTCTTACTTCGATAGGTACCTGATATGTTGCACCACCAATACGTCTAGCCTTAACTTCAAGAGCTGGCATAACGTTATTCATAGCTTCTTCGAATACTTCAATAGCATCCTTGCCTGTCTGGTTAGCAATCTTATCAAATGCTCCGTAAACAATCTTCTGAGCTACACCTTTCTTACCATCTAACATAATGTTGTTGATAAGCTTTGTAACTACTACGCTGTTATACATTGGATCAGCTAATACTTCTCTTTTCTGAGTATGTCCTTTACGTGGCATGTTACTTCCCTCCTTAATCAATTTTGACAGAATTTCCATTTTTATACTTTTATTTAGAAATTCCGTTTTGCATGTAACCGCACATAGTGGATACATGCGATTAGATCTTAGGTACTCACTTAAGTTGTGTCCTTGCTCACGGCTTTAGACTGTCTATATCTCTAGCATAATTCTAATAACCGTCACAAATTCATTCAACCCGTGATTGGCTTAATTAAGCCATCCTGCTACTATTTACCTGCTTTAGGTCTCTTAGCACCATACTTAGAACGTGCCTGGCGTCTATTTGCAACACCTGCAGTATCAAGAGTACCTCTAATGATATGATATCTTGTACCTGGTAAGTCTTTTACTCTACCACCACGGATAAGAACAACGCTATGTTCCTGAAGGTTATGTCCTTCACCTGGGATGTAGCTTGTTACTTCGATACCATTAGAAAGACGAACTCTGGCAATCTTTCTAAGAGCTGAGTTAGGCTTCTTAGGTGTAGCTGTCTTAACTGCTGTACAAACACCACGCTTCTGTGGAGAAGCTGTATCATTCATCTTCTTGTTAAGTGAGTTGTAACTCTTTAACAATGCTGGTGCAGTAGACTTCTTAACTGCTGACTGACGTCCTTTTCTTACTAACTGGTTAAATGTAGGCATTCCGTTTTCACCTCCTGTTATTAGAATTATGTGTTAATCACATATTTATTTTACGCATAGGCATATTACAACCTATAAACGTACTGTTCCATTATATGAGAGCATTTTCCAAAAGTCAACACCTTTTTTGATTACTTTTAAAAAAAGCCTTCTTCACACTTTCGCCTGTATAACTGTGTGGAGAAGACTTTTTGTACACTCTGATATTAATTTTATTTTAAGCCTGTTTTAAGTTCATCATTATCTCAACCTTAAACAAATCGCCATCTAAATAAATATTCATCTGACCGTTTTGTTTTTCGACGATGGATTTTGCAATTGATAATCCAAGACCACTACCTTCAGTAGTTCTTGACTTATCGCCTCTTACAAATCTTTCCGTTAATTCCTTGGCATTAAAGTTTAACGGAGATGCTGAAATGTTTCTTATAAATATAATAACCTTGTCATTTTGTCTTGTTATATCCACATAAACTCTTGTGTTATCCATTGCATATTTATAAATATTTCCGTATAAATTTTCAAACACTCTCCATGTTTTTCTTCCGTCTGCCATTACATATAATGGTTCTTCCTGTATTGTTTTCATTACAGTAAGATGTTTTTCTTCGAATTTTTCTTCATACTCTCCAAGACTTTGGTTCACTAATTGAACTATGTCTATCTGCTGCATTTCAAAATTAATTGCCCCTGCATTTAACTTAGATGCCTCCACCAAATCTTCTGTAAGATTTTTAAGCCTTATGGATTTTCTGTCAATTACCTCCAAATATTTTTCTGCATTATCACTTTTAAGTCCTTCTGTTTTTAACAACCCTACATAATTAATAATAGAAGTAAGTGGTGTTTTCAGGTCGTGGGAAACATTAGTAATAAGTTCAGTTTTAGTTCTCTCATTTTTAACACTTTCTGCCACAGCCTTGCTCAATCCGTCGCCAATATTATTTATTGATTCTTTCAAACTTCTGTTTAATTTGAATTTATACTCATCTTCAATCTTATAATCCAAATTACCTTCTGATATTTTCTTTGTTCCTTCTGTAATTGAATCATATTCTTTAAAGAAAATAAGTACAAATGCACAAACTGCAACTATTAAAATTATTATCATTAAAGTTGGAACAAACAATGTATATTCATTATAAGCTCCCAATATCGCCATACTGCACCAGATAAAGCTGGCTATTCCAAAAGCAATAACAAGAATTGATGTTTTTACATTTAACAGTAAATATTTAATTATTTTTTTGATTCCATAAAAAATCTTTCCTATTAAAGTTGTCTTCCAAAATGTTTTGCATTTTATTCTTCTGACAAAACTTTCACTTAACAAAACTGTTAATTCCACAGCAACAAGTGATGCTATGCCTGTGCCTACCAGAAGAATCTTGAACAAAGTTTTCTCCTCATACTTCCAATTGTAATATACATTCTGTGACAACGGAATAATTGCAATGAAGCAAGCAATAAATGCCACAAACACTTCTACATCCCACCACAATTTATCTGACTTGTTTAATAAAGGCTTATCACCTTTCTCCTTATGGCCCGCCTGAACCATTAGTAACAAATATAATACAAATGCCACCAAAACATATATGCCACACATTAATACAATTACTGATAAACTTTTCTTAGTACCTGAAAGATTAGATGGTGCCTTTTCATAATTAGCATGCAATTTATTTAAATATCCACTATCTGTCTTATCTACAGCAAAAGAACATTCAATAAGAGCTTTTGGAAAATCTTTTACATCATCATAATAATTTACCCATAATTCTTCAGCTCTATCACTTAAATATATTGACGTTTCATATCCTCCCTGGCCACTGGCATTTTCAAACATATCTTCAATATACATATTAAAATTTTCCATTATGCCTTTATTTTCCAGTGGATTTATTGCCCCATTTTCAATAATACAATAATCTCTATATTTATTGTTATCGGACAAATTATTACTTGTAGTGATTTTATGTGAATTTTCACCGTCAATATACATTATCTCATAATTCAGTCCATCTCTTGCTGAATTAATTTCAGGAATATTAGATTTATCATAAATCATACTTTTTACAGCATCAAAATCTTGTATATCTTCATATTCAGCTATATATTTCACTGCTTTCTTATAATATTTATATTGATTATTCTGCTCATCCGTCATAAAAATTTCATCATCATTTTTCGTGCTTTCTAAATCATATAGCTTATTATAGAACTCATTTTTTTTATCTTCATCTTTATAAAGTTTTTTTATGTCTTTTGCTGTTAAATTTCCATACTCACTACTTTCAACAAGAACTTTTTTATTATCAGAAAAATTCTTTATATACAAATATTGTGCTACAATATCCTGCAACGAATCAGTTACAAGTGTCTCATACTGGTCCTGGTATTCCCACCTATACTCATTTTTAGCTTTTACATTAGCATATTTAGTCCAACCATAGGCTGCTGTTCCAAAGCAGGCTGCTGCAAGCACTAATATTAAAGTATGTAAAAATATTCTTTGCTTTTTCATATCGCATTTCCTTTCTACTGCTTCTCGATTTTGTATCCAACTCCCCACACTACTTTTAAGTATCTTGGTTCTTTTGGATTAATTTCGATTTTTTCTCGGATATGTCTAATATGTACAGCCACTGTATTGTCTGCCGCAACAGCTTCCTCATTCCAAACAGCCTCATAAATCTGGTCGATTGTAAAAACTCTTCCCGGGTTCTTAACTAAGAAAAGTAAAATATTATACTCAAAAGGTGTAAGTTTCACTATTTCTCCGTCAACTTTTACTTCTTTACATTCGTCGTCGATTTCAAGACCGCCTATGCTATAAACATTACTTTTAGGCTCTGCAATTGTGCCAAGTCTTGTGTAACGTCTAATCTGAGACTTAACTCTTGCAATTAATTCCAATGGATTAAATGGCTTTGTAATGTAATCATCTGCTCCTACGTCAAGTCCGATAATCTTGTCTGAGTCTTCTGATTTTGCTGACAAAATAATAATAGGAATACTACTGTTTTCTCTTATTTTCAAGGTTGCTCTTATTCCGTCAAGCTTAGGCATCATAACATCAATAAGAAGTAACTGAATATCTTCTTTTTTTAAAACATCCATTGCCTCAACTCCGTCATATGCTTTAATAATATTATATCCTTCCTTTGACAAATAAATATCAATAGCCTCAACTATATCTCTGTCATCATCACAAACTAAAATATTGTACATACTGTCCTCCATCTAAATATGACACTGTGTTTTTCACACATCTTCATCATATGCCTATATAATAATATTAATTTTTTAAAAACAACCTATTATAATTCTTAAGGAATTCTTAAGTCTCTTAATTTTTTGTATCAACCTAAAACAAATCATATTACTACACCAAAATAATAAACTCTCTATTATGCTGTAATCTTTTTACACCCGCTCTTGAAAAAGGCCGCAATTAGAAAAAAGACTGCCAGACGGCAGTTTCCCACTTCACATCCCGGATATTTATTAATAGAAAACTATTCCTCTTTTTTCTATATAAATATTTCCAAGCTGCTCAAGTAAAAAACTTTGCCACCTGTCAGCCGTTTTCTTACAATTCGCAGTTATTTACAGTTCTTGGGAATGGGATTACGTCACGAATATTTCCCATACCTGTTAAATACATTATCATTCTTTCAAATCCTAATCCAAAACCGGCATGTCTTGCTGTTCCATATTTTCTAAGGTCAAGATAGAACTGGTAGTCTTTTTCGTTAAGTCCTAATTCTTCCATTCTCTTAGTTAATACTTCATAATTTTCTTCTCTCTGACTTCCACCTATGATTTCACCGATTCCCGGAACTAAACAGTCCATTGCAGCAACTGTTTTTCCATCTTTGTTTAGCTTCATATAGAATGCTTTTATTTCCTTTGGATAATCTGTTACAAATACAGGGCGTTTAAAAATCTGCTCTGTAAGGTAACGTTCATGTTCTGTCTGAAGATCTACACCCCAGCTTACTTTATATTCAAACTTATCATTGTGTTCTTCCAATAATTTAATTGCCTCTGTATAAGTAACACGACCAAATTCTGAATTCATTACGTGATTTAATCTATCTAATAATCCTTTGTCAACAAAGTTGTTAAAGAAATTCATTTCTTCCGGTGCGTTTTCCAAAACATACTTTATTACGTATTTTATCATTGCTTCTGCAAGTTCCATGTCATCTGCAAGGTCTGCAAAAGCTATTTCAGGTTCAATCATCCAAAATTCTGCTGCGTGTCTTGTTGTGTTAGAATTTTCGGCTCTGAATGTTGGTCCAAATGTATAAATCTTCTTAAATGCCATTGCATAAGTTTCGCCATTTAACTGACCTGAAACTGTTAAGTTAGTTGGCTTTCCAAAGAAGTCTTCTGTATAATCTACTTTTCCTTCTTCTGTTTTTGGCACATTATTTAAGTCCATTGTTGTAACCTGAAACATTTCTCCTGCGCCTTCACAGTCGCTTCCTGTTATAAGTGGTGTGTGCACATAAACAAATCCCTGCTCCTGGAAAAATTTGTGAATTGCGTAAGCACAAAGTGAGCGCACTCTGAAAACTGCCTGGAATGTATTTGTTCTAGGTCTTAAATGTGAAATAGTTCTAAGGTATTCAAAGCTGTGTCGCTTCTTCTGTAATGGATAATCCGGTGTACTTTCACCTTCCACATATACTTCATCTGCCTGAATTTCAAAAGGCTGCTTAGCATTAGGAGTTGCCACAAGCTTACCCTTTACTATTAATGCAGCACCAATATTTGTCTTAGAAACTTCGCTAAAGTTATCAAGCTTATCGCTGTAAACAACCTGTAATGGTTTAAAGCAAGTTCCATCATTTAAGACAATAAATCCAAAAGTCTTTGAATCTCTAATGCTACGAACCCAGCCGCCAACCTCGATTTCTTTATCTATAAAATTTTCTTTGTTTTCATACAAATCCTTAATCTCAATTAAATTCATTATATAGCCTCCAACTTTATCCCTTGTAAAAGTAATACGCTATTAAGTATATCTATTTTTCTAATTATTATCAAGGAAAAAGATTTTTTCTGTTGCCGAAAATTCACCAGAAAGTGGCTGACAGGCGACAGTCTTTTACTTCACAGTTTGAATATTTATTGATGAAAAAAAGAGGTTTATTTATTTTAGAACCGATGCAATTCACAGAGAATTTTTGATAAATTCTCTGTTCAGTGTATCTTAATAATTGATTTTGTGAATCAATTATTATCTAAAACATATCCCTCTTTTTTTCATATAAATATAGTCAAGCTGCTCAAGTAAAAAAACTTGTCGCCTGTCAGCCGTTTTCTAGTTCTTTTCTTTCTCAATTACCTTTTGGTATCTTTCTACTTCCTTAGCTATTACACCACTCATTGCAAGCAAGCAGATTAGATTTGGTATTGCCATAAGTGCATTTGCTATGTCCGAGAAGTTCCAAACAAGTTGTAATGACTGGGTTGCTCCTACATAGACAACCAGCGAAAACACGACTCTGTATACCATATTGTATTTGTGTGTTTTAAATATGTATTCGAAGGCTTTCTCACCATGATATTCCCAGCCAAGTATGGTTGAAAAGGCAAATAAAGTAATTCCTATTGTAACAAGCCATGCACCAAAGCCACCAAAGTTCTTGTTTATTTTCTTAAATGCCGCTGAAAAAGCTTCTATTGTTAATGCAGAACCCTGAACTAATTCTTTGTATGTATATTTTCCGTTTTTGTCGAAAACATATTCATTTCCTGCAGAATCGCACCAAGTTCCTTCTATATTATTGTTTGTGTTTTCTCCTTTATAACTTAACTGTAGTTCTGTTGTTTCGTTTTTTAAGTTATTACTTATCAGTGTTAATGAATTACAATCTATTTTTTTAATCAGGTAATCTTCATCTGCCACCTTTCCATCTGAAACTGTCTGAGCTACAATTGCCACGTTGTCTCCTATTCTGTTATATGTTCCTGTTACGCTATCACTTGTTATTCCCAGAACACCTGATGATGCAATACAAAGTCCTGTAATTGTACAAACAACAATTGTATCCCAAAATGTACCTGTCATATTAATATACCCTTGTCTTACAGGATCATCTGTAGTAGCTGCTGCAGCTGTAATTGCTGCTGAACCCATTCCTGCTTCATTAGAAAAAACACCTCTTGCAACACCATAACGCATGGCATTCATAAGTGATGCTGTTATTGCACCACAAAGTCCGCCACCCACTGCATTAAAGTTAAATGCCATTTTAAAAATCATTGCAAGCCCTGATGGAACATTTTTAATATTTATCAAAATAACAATCAATCCTGCTATCACATAAAAAATTGCCATTACAGGTACTACTATTGATGAAACTTTTGAAATACTCTTAATACCACCAACAATAATAATTAAGGATAAAACAGTAAGCACAACTCCAACAATTGCTGACGGTGCACCAAATGTATTATTTAAAGCTTCTGAAATTGAATTTGCCTGTGTCATATTTCCTATTCCAAAAGAAGCTATAACTGCAAAAATTGCAAAAAGCATACCAAGTACTGCTCCAACTTTCTTGTTTTTGAAACCTTTTTTCATTGTGTACATTGGACCACCTGACATTTCACCTTTTTCATTAACTTCTCTGTACTTGATAGCCAACATACATTCACTAAACTTAGAAGTTAAGCCAAAACAGGCTGAAATCCACATCCAAACCAAAGCTCCTGGTCCACCTGCTACCATGGCTGTGGCAACACCTACAATATTTCCGGTACCAATTGTAGCTGCCAAAGCTGTTGTCAAAGCTGAGAACGGTGACACATCTCCTTCTCCACGACTTTTGGTTCTTGCTTCTTTACTTAATGTACTTTTTAGTGCATATCCCAAGTTTCTCCAAGGTCTGAACTTTAATCTTATAGTGAGAAAAATACCTGTTCCCACCAAAAGGATCAACATTACAGGTCCCCAAACAAAATCATCCATCTTTGATACAATTTCTGCCAAACTCATAAACCTACCTCTCTTCCTTTTTATTATATTCGCGTCTGCAACAATTTTTCTGCATATAATGATTTAAGTTTCAAAAGCCCAAATCCTGACTCTACTGATTGTAACCTGCTTCGCACTCCTACAATCCTGCCTTGCAACGCAAAAACGGAGGCAACATTTCTGTTACCTCCGTTGGTATTATGTTAATATTAAATTACATCAATGACTATGTCAAGTTTTTATTATTTTAAATCCAAATTATTTAGAAGATTCTCTATAACGTTCTTTCCACCTTTTGATTTTTTTGTTACAACAACAATCAATCCAATCAATAATACTGTTACTATACCACAAAGTATCATATTATCCATCTGATGTTGATATGCCGACCAGGAAAATCTTGCAACTATAAGAATTGCTGCAACTATAACCAATGTATACAAATAAAAACCGTATGTATATTTTCCATCAAATGTACAACCTGTTTCTGTGTTTGTTATTTTGCCTTTAAAGATTACAGGCACTGCATCTTCACCGTTTTGAAACTTTCCGGTTTCTAACATTAGAGAAATCTTGTCCTTCTCTTTTGTCATTTTAATGTTTGCTTTTTCAGCTTTAGCCTTCATTACAGGAAGCAAATCTTCTTTTTTTCTGTTAAACTTAAAACTCTTCATAATTCACCATTCCAGTCACGTTTTTTGTGATTAATATTATCTGCTACACTTAAATAATAAATCTTCCCATCTTCTATCAACTTCCTTCTGGAATTTTTCAATAAGATGTTCATTACCTGGTTTAAATAAGTGCTTAAATCTACCCTGTGTTCTCAAGAAATCTTCGATTGGAAGTCTGTTCTTAGGCTCATAGTTTAAAATCCACTTTCCATCAATTACTTCAAACAATGGCCAATAATTAGTTTCTACTGCTAATTTGCAAATATCCATAATTTCATCTGTTTTATACTTCCAACCTGTTGGACATGGAGCCATAACATTAAGAAATGCAGGTCCTTCTGTATAAATAGCCTTCTCAGCCTTCGTATGCAAATCCTTCATTCCGTTGAAATATGTAGTCTGAGCAACATAAGGAATATCATGCGCTGCAAGAATTGCTGCAAGATCTTTTCTGTACTGTTCCTTACCATTGCACTGTGTACCTACAGGAGTTGTTGTTGTATCAGCATACATAGGTGTAGCTGAAGAACGCTGTGTTCCTGTATTCATATAAGCACCATTATCATAGCACACATATGTATAATTTGTTCCACGTTCCATTGCACCTGACAATGACTGAATACCAATATCATATGTACCACCATCACCGCCAAATACAATAAACTTATAATCTTCTTTAATCTTGCCTTTACGCTTCATAGCCTTGTAAGCCCCTTCAACACCTGCCATTGTTGAGCTGGCATTTTCAAATGCACTATGAATATAACTGTCTTCCCATGCAACGTATGGATACTGGAAAGATGAAACATTAAGACATCCTGTTGCACAACCAATAACAGCCTTGTCTCCTTCGTGAAGTCCACGAAGCACGTTTCTTGCACAAATTGTTGCTCCACAACCTGCACACATTCTATGACCTGGAGCAAATCTTTCAGGTTTATTCATTACTTCTTTAAAATTATAGCCCATTATTTTGCCTCCTTGTCTCTTAATCCCATATAACGGTAAACATCACCTGTCTCACCTGTTCTTGCGATTTCTTTTAATGTTTCATATACATTAATCATATCTTCAACTCTTACATCTCTACCACCAATACCATACATAATGTTGATAGCAAGTGCCTGACATTTTTCAATATACATAGCCTGCATTGTTTCAGCACCAACAGGTCCTCCGTTAGTTGAAAAGCTCTCTGAACGATCCATTACTGCAACTGCCTTACAATTCTTTAATGCTTTTGCAATCTCTTTGCCTGGGAATGGTCTAAATGATCTAATCTTTACAAGACCTACTTTTTCACCATTTTCTCTCATATGATCAATAGCATCCTTAGTTGTTCCTGCTGCAGAACCGATTATAACTACTGCATATTCTGCATCTTCCATCTTATATTCTTCAATAAGACCATACTTACGGCCTGAGATTTTTTCAAAATCCTTTGCCACATCAAGAATAACCTGCTTTGCATTTTCCATGGCATGAGCCTGAGCTTTTCTTGATTCCATATAATAATCTGATACAGCATAAGGGCCAACAGCAAATGTTTCATTTGGATTAAGAAGATAATCTTCAGGTTCATATTCGCCTACAAAATCCTTAACTGTCATATCATCTAAAATTTCCATATCGTTTACAGCATGACTTGTAATAAAACCATCCTGACAAATCATAATAGGAAGTCTAACATCTTTGTTTTCAGCAATATTATATGCCATAACCATATTGTCGTAAGCTTCCTGATTATTTTCAGCATAAATTTGAATCCAACCACTGTCTTTTGCTCCCATTGTGTCTGAATGGTCACAGTTAATGTTAAGTGGTCCTGTAAGTGCTCTACAAACTGCTGTCAATGCAATAGGCAATCTACTTGAAGCAGCAACTCCTAAAACTTCCCACATAAATGCAAGACCTGCAGATGATGTTGCTGTAAGGGCTCTTGCACCTGCTGCTGAAGCTCCTATAGCTGCACTCATAGAACTATGTTCACTTTCTACTGTAATAAATTCAGTATCTACTAATCCGTTTGAAACATAATTAGAAAAATACTGAGGTATTTCTGTTGAAGGTGTAATTGGAAATGCCGGGAAAACATCCGGATTAATCTGTCTTAAAGCTGTAGCTACAGCTTCATTTCCTGATAATAAAACTCTCTTTGGCATTATTTTTTCACCTCCATCTTAATTGCTCCAAATGGGCATGCCTTAACGCAAATACCACATCCCTTACAATGATCGTAATCTATAGTCTGTCTTTTATATTCTTTTACAGGAATTGCACTGTCCGGGCAAACAGGCACACATAAAAGACACTGTTTACATTTTTCTTCATCTATAACAGGGGCAACATTAGTCCAGTCTCCTGTTATAAACTGTTTTGTTGTACCACAACCTACAATTGTATTACCACATGTAACATCCTGCCATGCCACATCCTGACCTAATTTCGATATATCTGTCTTTGCCATTTACTTAACCTCCCTTAACGCTATTCTTAACGCATCCATATTACCTTTAATAACTTCAGGTTTCTTAGCAAACTTGTGCTTAAAAGAACCTTCCATTTCATTAAGGAAAGTTTCATCGTCAATAACTCCGGTAACTTTAACAATGGCTGCAAGCATTGGTGTATTAGGGAAATTCTTTCCTAATGTTTCCATTGCAATCTTTCTTGCATCTACTGTATAAACTTTACCTTTATATCCCTTTAAATGTGGAATAATTTCTTCTTTTGGTCTGGCTGTATTAATAAGGATTGCTCCATCTTCTCTTAAGCCTTTTGTTACATCAACTATCTCTATCAATGTTTCATCAACAACCACAACATACTGAGGATCATAAATATTAGAATGAACTCTAATAGGCTGATCACTGATTCTGTCATATGCAGTAATAGGGGCACCCATTCTTTCCGGACCATATTCAGGAAATCCCTGAGCATTCTTGCCAGTCTTAAACGCTACTTCAGCTAACAATAATGCTGCTGTTTTAGCGCCCTGTCCACCTCTACCGTGCCATCTGATTTCAAGAGTATCTTTCATTTTTCCATCCTTCTTTGTTAATATTTTCTCACTCCCAAAGGAGTATTTATAAGCCATGCAGTCTTTAGCGTACTAAAGTAGCAATATTTTTATTATAATAAAATGTAGTATTAATTGCAACATTTAATCATTATTTACAAGCATATTCAATTTATTGCTTATTTCATCGCTCTAATACGTTAAATTGACAAATTGTTTTTTATTATTTAATATGATTCAGTGACTATTTTAGAATTGAGGTTTTTATATTTATATGGAAAGAGAAAAATTCAAATCCCGTTTAGGATTTATACTTATTTCTGCCGGTTGCGCCATTGGTATTGGTAATGTGTGGCGTTTTCCTTATGTAGTTGGAAATAACGGTGGCGGATGTTTTGTATTATTTTATGTTTTATTTCTTGTTATACTAGGTCTTCCTATTTTGACAATGGAATTTTCTGTTGGTAGAGCTAGTCAGCAAAGTATTGCAAGAGCGTTTACAACTTTGGAAAAGAAAGGTCAGTTTTGGCATTTACATGGTTACATAGGAATGGCCGGCAATTATATATTAATGATGTTTTACACTACAGTTGCAGGATGGATGCTTAAATATTTCTTTGACACTGCCAAAGGTGCTTTTATTGGTGCTACAACATCTCAGATTAAGGAGCATTTCACTGATATGAATTCTGTACCTTCGGAAATGATTTTCTGGACAGTTGTTGTAATTATAATTGGATTTCTTGTTTGCTCATTAGGCTTGCAGAATGGTGTTGAGAAAATTTCAAAAGGTATGATGATTGCCCTTTTAGTCATTATGGCTGTACTTGCAATAAACAGCATTTTCTTAAAAGGTGCTTCTAAGGGCTTGTATTTCTACTTAGTACCTGATTTTCAGCAAATAAAAAATATTGGACTTATTAATGTTCTTGTTGCTGCAATGAATCAGGCATTTTTCACACTTAGTATTGGTATGGGTTCCATGACAATTTTCGGAAGCTACTTAAGTAAAGACCATTCACTACTTGGTGAATCAATCAACATAGTAGCCTTAGACACTTTTGTTGCAATAGTTTCAGGACTTATAATATTCCCATCATGTTTTGCTTTCGGAGTAAATCCTGATCAGGGACCAAGTCTTATTTTTGTAACATTGCCAAACATATTTATAAAAATGCCCGGTGGCAGAATAATTGGAAGCTGCTTCTTCATCTTTATGGCTTTTGCAGCTTTCTCAACAGTAATAGCCGTCTTTGAAAACATAATGTCATCTTGTATGGACTTATGGGGCTGGGGACGAAAAAAGACAGCCCTCATTAATACAATTTTAATAATAATAGGCTCAATCCCTTGCGTTCTTGGCTTTAACATCCTATCCGGCTTCCATCCTTTAGGAAAAGGCACTAATGTAATGGACTTAGAAGACTTCCTTGTAAGTAACCTAATACTTCCAATTGGTTCCCTAATTTACACACTCTTCTGCACAAGCAAATACGGGTGGGGCTGGGACAACTACCTAAAAGAAGTCAACACTGGAAACGGCCTGAAAGTTCCTGGAAAAATCCGTTTCTACTGCAAATGGATACTTCCACTTGTAACACTGTTCATAATTGTAAACGGTTTAATATCTGTATTTAATAAATAAAAGTATCTAAAAAATCAACTGTTTGAGCCATAGGCGAGTTTTGATTTTTGTCTTATAATAAATGACGGAGCAAAACAAGAAAAGTAACGTGTTTGAAGCGGAGTTATCTAGCTATACAACGCATAAAATAAGTAAGGGGCAACACCAAATCAATCGTGTGCCCCTTTTTCTTATTCTTTTATCTTCTTTGATATTCTTCTTGCCAAGTACACAAATGGTGTATCTGCAAGGCTTGTTACTATAAATATTACATAACTTGAAATTGCAATACTTATAAGTGTCTTAAAATCATGAATGCCCCAGAATGCACCAAATGTATACAAAATAGTATTCAAAAACTGTGAAATTAATGTTGAACCATTGTTTCTAAGCCAAAGAAATCTTTCCTTGTCTCCTACTAATTTGTTAGTTAAATCCCACCATTTATGGTATGCCCAAACATCAAATTCCTGAACTATAGCGTATACAACCATACTTACAATCATAAGTCTTGGTGTATTTGAAAAAATTGTCTGCATTGCAGGCATTGCAAAATCTGTGCTGTCCGGTGTGTATAAAAGCCACCACTGTGAAAGTATTATAAATACAATTGATGTTGTAATTCCAATATGTACTGCTCTTTTTGCATCTTTCTTTCCATATACTTCACTTACAATGTCTGTTATAAGGAATGTTGCCGCAAATAAAACATTTCCCAATGTCATAACCATTCCAAATGCTTTGACCATTATTAAAACTTCTATGTTAGCTGCAATTGTTGCTATACTTGTAAAGCAGAATAATCCCTGCTTTCCAAATAATTTATACATTACTATTACGCTTCCGTAAATTATAAATATTGATAAAACCAGTAATATTTCATTAGACATTTTTATTTTCTCCTTTAATCATCCTACACCAAAATCTGTATTATTTAATAATATATCTACCCTATCATTATCTTTGTACAAAGGATAAACATATTCCACAAACTGTTCAATAACCTTTTTATCCGGTTTAATCGGCATCTGATTTTCAACCATAATATTTACACATATTCTGCTAAAATATTTTAAACCTGTCTCAATATCACTAATCATTGATTCCTTTGTTTGTCCTGAAATTCCCTGTAACAAATTAATTTCATCAAAATAATTTGCAATTACTTCAGGATTCTTTTCTTCAATTCCCTTAACTAAAACTTTCTCTCTTAAATCATAGTCAAAAGTTTCTAAACCTAACTTTATAATCGGTTTAATTCCAATATTCAAAAAAGAATTTTTAAAATTTTGAACATCATCTTTATGCATATAATGACATTCAAAATGGATTTCTTTTATACCTTTTTTCAAACATATTTGCTTAATCAATTCTATAGTTTTTTTATCTAAATCAACAAAACTTCCTGAGTTTATAACTTCAAGTTCCCCAAATTTTCCTGTTACATTACTTAAAACCTGCTTATTCAACTGAAAATTGGCTTCTATGTCTTTGCTTGAATCTAAATGATAATCACAAAATCTGCATTTTCTCCATTTACATCCATCTCCAACTAACATTACTATCTCTCTAGGGTTCTTGTCTTCTATGACAGAATATCTTATTGGATTAAATCCTTCTACCATTGTTTTTCTCCTATAAAATAAAAAGAGTGCCTACTAAGGACACTCTTTTTAAACTGCTATATCTAGCAGATTCTTCCTTAGTTTTGTTTATAGACAGGATGGTTACGAACTGTCTGTTATTATTTTATGGAAACTTTATTATAAATTTCCATCAAATGTTTTATTCTTCAGTAATTTCAATTGTATCTTCTGAAACTTCAATTACATCATTGTTATCTTCAGCATTTTCTGCTTCATCTTCTACATCTTCTGCTGAAACTGCTAATGCTGCCTGTTCCTGTTCTCTTGCGATACGTTCATCTGTACTTAATTTTACATCTCCGTATCTCTTCATACCTGTACCTGCAGGAATTAACTTACCGATAATTACGTTTTCCTTAAGACCTACAAGTGGATCAACCTTACCATTGATAGCTGCTTCTGTAAGAACTCTTGTTGTTTCCTGGAATGAAGCTGCTGATAAAAATGAGCTTGTTGCAAGTGAAGCCTTTGTGATACCAAGCATAATCTGTGTACCTGTTGCAGGTTCCTTGCCTTCTTCTTCAAGCTGTTCATTAACTTCGTTAAAGTCAAGAACTTCAACTGTTGTTCCTGGTAAGAATTCTGAATCACCGGCTGTGTCAACCTTAATCTTCTTAAGCATCTGACGAACAATAACTTCAACGTGCTTATCATTGATTTCTACACCCTGGAGACGGTAAACTCTCTGTACTTCACGGATCATATAATCCTGAACTGCACGAAGTCCCTTAATCTTTAATAAATCATGTGGGTTAATGCTACCTTCTGTAAGTTCGTCACCAGCTTCAAGAACAGCACCATCAAGAATCTTAATCTTTGATCCATAAGGGATAAGATAAGCTTTTGATTCGCCAGTTTCAGGGTTAGTTACGATAATTTCACGTTTCTTCTTTGTTTCCTTAATTTCAGCAACACCACCGAACTCTGCAATAATTGCAAGTCCCTTTGGCTTTCTTGCTTCAAATAATTCTTCTACTCTAGGAAGACCCTGTGTAATATCGTCACCGGCTACACCACCAGTATGGAATGTTCTCATAGTAAGCTGTGTACCAGGTTCACCGATTGACTGAGCAGCGATGATACCTACTGCCTCACCAACCTGTACTCTCTGTCCTGTTGCCATATTTGCACCATAACATTTAGCACATACACCTACGTGTGACTTACATGTAAGAATTGTTCTAATCTTAACTGATTTAACACCTGTAGCAACAATTCTTGCTGCACGCTTTGGTGTAATCATATGGTTAGCTTTAACAATCATATTGCCTTCTGCATCATACATTGTTTCTGCAGCAGTTCTACCTGTGATTCTTTCTTCAAGACTTTCGATTACTTCGTTTCCATCAACTAAGTCTTCGATTTCCATAAATGGAATAGCCTTACCTTCACAACAATCTACATCTCTAATAATAAGATCCTGTGAAACGTCTACAAGTCTTCTTGTAAGGTAACCTGAATCGGCTGTTCTAAGGGCAGTATCTGACATACCCTTTCTAGCACCATGGGCTGAAATGAAATATTCCAATACGTCAAGACCCTCACGGAAGTTCGACTTAATAGGAAGTTCGATAGTCTTACCTGTTGTATCAGCCATCAAACCACGCATTCCGGCAAGCTGTTTAATCTGTTTATCAGAACCACGGGCACCTGAATCGGCCATCATAAAGATGTTGTTGTACTTATCAAGACCACTAAGAAGGGCTGTTGTAAGTTCATTATCGGCTGCCTGCCATGTTTCGATAACTTCTTTATATCTTTCTTCATCTGTTAAGAAACCACGACGATAATGCTTTGTGATTTCATCAACTGTGTGTTCTGCATCTGCAAGAATCTGTTTCTTTGATTCAGGTACTGTCATATCTGAAATTGAAACTGTCATTGCTGCTCTTGTTGAGAACTTATAACCCATAGCCTTGATATTATCAAGAACTTCTGCAGTCTTTGTTGCTCCGTGGTTATTAATAACCTTTTCAAGAATCTGCTTTAACTGTTTCTTACCTACGTGGAAATCAACTTCCAATTTAAGGTAGTCTTCATCTGTTTCTCTCTTAACGAATCCTAAATCCTGTGGAAGAATTTCGTTAAATAAACAACGTCCAAGTGTAGTGTCAATAATACCTGTTACTTCTTTTCCTTCTCCGTTGAATACAGTTCTCTTAACCTTAATTCTCTGGTGAAGTGAAATTTCTTTATTTTCATAAGCTAAAATAGCCTGATTAATATCACTAAATGAATGTCCTAATGCATCAATAGGTTCACAAATTACAACTCTATCATCTGCATGATACTTAATCATATCGTGAGCTCCGATAATTCCTTTATCTAAAGCTTCCTTGATTTCTTCATCTGTATCATAAATAGGAGCATCTTCAGCTACTGTAGAAGCAATTTCTTCTTCCTTAGAATGATCAACCATTCTATCCATTGTCAAATAGTAAATACCAAGTACCATATCCTGTGAAGGAACTGCTACAGGTGCACCATCTGATGGTTTTAACAAGTTATTAGGTGAAAGTAAAAGGAATCTACATTCAGCCTGTGCTTCTACTGAAAGTGGAAGATGAACAGCCATCTGGTCACCGTCGAAATCGGCGTTGAACGCTGTACATACTAATGGGTGAAGTTTGATAGCCTTACCTTCTACAAGAATTGGTTCAAACGCCTGAATACCAAGTCTATGAAGTGTAGGAGCACGGTTTAACATAACAGGATGTTCTTTGATTACATCTTCAAGTACATCCCAAACTTCTGTCTGAAGTCTTTCAACCATCTTCTTCGCACTCTTAATATTGTGAGCTGTACCATTAGCTACTAATTCTTTCATTACGAAAGGCTTGAATAATTCAATAGCCATTTCTTTTGGAAGACCACACTGGTAAATCTTAAGTTCCGGCCCTACTACGATAACTGAACGTCCTGAGTAGTCAACACGCTTACCAAGTAAGTTCTGACGGAAACGTCCCTGCTTACCCTTTAACATATCTGATAAAGACTTAAGTGCTCTGTTACCAGGTCCTGTTACAGGTCTACCACGTCTACCATTATCAATTAATGCATCTACAGCTTCCTGAAGCATTCTCTTTTCATTTCTTACGATAATTTCCGGAGCGCCTAATTCAAGAAGTCTCTTAAGACGATTGTTTCTGTTAATAATTCTTCTATATAAATCATTTAAATCAGATGTAGCAAATCTACCACCATCTAACTGAACCATAGGTCTTAAATCAGGTGGAATTACAGGAATTACATCTAAAATCATCCATTCTGGCTTGTTACCTGAATTTCTGAACGCTTCAAAAACTTCCAATCTCTTAACGATTTTTGCTTTTTTCTGTCCTGTTGCTTCAAATAATTCTGATTTTAATTGCTCTGCTTCTTTTTCAACATCGATGTCCATAAGCAATTCTTTGATAGCTTCAGCACCCATTCCTACACGGAATTTTCCGCCGAATTCTTCATATGCTTCTCTGAATTCTTTTTCTGATAATACCTGCTTGTAATCCAATGTTGTTTCCATTGGATCAAGCACGATATATGAAGCAAAGTATAATACTTTTTCTAATACTCTTGGTGAAATATCAAGGATTAATCCCATTCTTGAAGGGATTCCTTTAAAGTACCAAATATGTGATACAGGAGTAGCAAGTTCAACACTACCCATACGTTCTCTACGTACGCTGGCTTTTGTTACTTCAACGCCACATCTGTCGCAGACTACACCTTTATATCTGATTTTCTTGTATTTACCACAATGACATTCCCAGTCTTTGCTTGGTCCGAAAATCTTTTCACAGAATAAACCATCTTTTTCAGGTTTTAAAGTTCTGTAATTTATTGTCTCAGGCTTTGTAACTTCGCCTCTTGACCATTCTCTGATTTTTTCAGGTGAAGCAAGACCAATTTTGATTTTGTCAAATGATACCTGTTCACTAACGTTATTATCTGCCATGATCAAATCTCCCTTCTTAATTATTCATCCATTCCATCTTCAACTACATTTCCCTGAGCATCAACAGTCTGGAGTTCTTCACCTACAAATTCCTGTGTGCTATAACCAGCCTGTTCAAAGCTCTGGCTGTCTTCTTTCTTCTGGCTATAGTTCTTATTATCATTAAGAATTGCATTAAAGTTTGTTTCACCGTAATCAATGCTTTCTTTTAATTCTACTTCGTTGTCATTTTCATCTAATACCTTAACATCAAGTGCTAATGACTGAAGTTCCTTAATAAGTACCTTGAATGATTCAGGAATTCCCGGCTGAGGGATGTTTTCACCCTTAATAATTGCTTCATAAGTCTTAACACGTCCTACAACGTCATCAGACTTAACTGTTAAGATTTCCTGTAATGTATATGATGCACCGTAAGCTTCAAGTGCCCAAACTTCCATTTCACCAAATCTCTGTCCACCGAACTGAGCTTTACCACCAAGTGGCTGCTGTGTTACTAATGAGTAAGGACCTGTTGAACGTGCATGAATCTTATCATCAACCAAGTGATGTAACTTAAGGTAATGCATGAATCCGATTGTAACAGGGTTATCGAAGTAATCACCTGTTCTACCATCTCTAAGTCTAACCTTACCATCTCTTGCAATTGGAACACCCTTCCATTCTTCTCTATGATCAAGGTGTTCACCAAGATATTCCATAACTTCAGGATTTAATTTATCCTGATATTTTGCCTGGAAATCTTCCCACTCTGTATTGGCATAATCATTTGCCATTTCAAGTGTATCCATAATGTCGTACTCGTCAGCACCGTCAAATACAGGTGTTGCAATGTTAAATCCTAATACTTTAGCTGCAAGGCTTAAGTGAATTTCAAGGACCTGACCAATGTTCATACGTGAAGGTACACCCAATGGGTTAAGTACGATATCAAGTGGTCTTCCGTTTGGAAGGAATGGCATATCTTCTACTGGTAATACTCGTGAAACTACACCCTTGTTACCGTGACGTCCGGCCATCTTATCACCAACGGAAATCTTTCTCTTCTGAGCAATGTAAATACGAACTGATTCGTTTACGCCTGGAGCTAATTCGTCTCCATTTTCTCTCTTGAATACCTTAGCATCAACAATGATACCCTGTTCACCGTGTGGAACCTTAAGTGATGTATCTCTTACCTCTCTTGCCTTTTCACCGAAGATTGCTCTCAAAAGTCTTTCTTCAGGTGTAAGCTCTGTTTCACCCTTAGGTGTAACCTTACCAACAAGAATATCTCCGGCACGTACTTCTGCACCGATTCTGATAATACCTCTTTCATCAAGGTCTTTACGAGCTTCATCACCAACACCCGGAACATCATTTGTAATTTCTTCTGGTCCAAGCTTAGTATCTCTTGCTTCTGTTTCGTATTCTTCTATATGAATTGATGTATAAACATCATCCTGAACTAATCTTTCACTAAGAAGTACAGCATCTTCGTAGTTATAACCTTCCCATGTCATGAAACCGATAAGTGGGTTCTTACCAAGTGCAATTTCACCGTTAGATGTTGATGCACCATCAGCAATAACTTCACCTGCTTCTACGTGGTCTCCCTTAAATACTATTGAACGCTGGTTATAACAGTTACTCTGGTTACTTCTCTGGAATTTAAGAAGCTTATATGTTTCTTTTTCTCCATTATCATCATATCTGATAGTAATTTCTTTTGATGTTGATCTTTCAATAACACCGGCACGCTTAGCAACAACACAAACGCCTGAGTCAACAGCTGCCTTTGCTTCCATACCTGTACCAACAACAGGAGCTTCTGTTGTAATAAGTGGAACGGCCTGACGCTGCATGTTTGATCCCATGAGGGCACGGTTTGAGTCGTCGTTCTGTAAGAATGGAATCATTGATGTTGCAACTGAAAATACCATTCTAGGAGAAACATCCATTAAGTCAATTCTCTTCTTATCAAACTGTGATGTTTCTTCTCTATAACGTCCTGATACGTTATTGTGTACAAAATGTCCTTCTGCATCCAATGGTTCATTAGCCTGTGCAACAGTGTAATTATCTTCTTCATCTGCTGTAAGGTAAACAACTTCATCTGTTACTCTTGGATTTTCAGGATCTGACTTGTCTACTACTCTATATGGAGCCTCAACAAATCCGTACTCATTTAATCTTGCGAAAGATGCAAATGAGTTAATAAGTCCGATGTTAGGACCTTCAGGTGTCTCAATAGGACACATTCTACCGTAATGTGTATAGTGAACGTCTCGAACCTCGAATCCGGCACGATCTCTTGAAAGACCACCTGGTCCTAAGGCTGATAAACGTCTCTTATGTGTTAATTCACCCAATGGGTTATTCTGATCCATAAACTGTGACAACTGTGAACTTCCGAAGAATTCCTTAACAGCTGCAGTTACAGGTTTTATATTAATTAATGTCTGTGGAGAAACTCCTTCAAGATCCTGAGTTGTCATACGTTCACGAACAACTCTTTCCATTCTTGAAAGACCGATTCTATACTGATTCTGAAGTAATTCACCAACTGCACGTATACGTCTGTTTCCTAAGTGGTCAATATCATCTTCTGAACCGATTCCATATTCAATATTCATACAATAGTTGATTGTAGCGAAAATATCTTCCTTAGTAATATGCTTTGGAATTAATTCGTGTACGTTTCTCTTAATTGCATCTTTTAATTCTTCTTCTGTTTCATTTTCAGCAAGAATTTCAGCAAGAACAGGGTAATAAACCTCTTCATTAATTCCCAATTCTTTACAATCAAAGTCAACATATGCATTAATATCTACAGCAAGGTTTGAAAGAACTTTTTCATTCTTAATATCTGTCTGAATCATTACTGATGGAACAGCTGCATTCTGAATCTTAATGGCAAGTTCTTCTGTTACAACAGTTCCGGCTTCTGCTAAAACTTCTCCTGTTGTCATATCTACAACATCTTCAGCTAATGGTAAACCTTTAATACGGTTCTTGTAAGCCAATTTCTTGTTGTATTTATAACGACCAACTCTTGCAAGGTCATATCTTCTTGCATCAAAGAACATACCTGCAACGATTGATTCAGCACTGTCAACGCTAAGAGGTTCGCCCGGACGAATCTTTTTGTAAAGTTCTAAAAGGCCTTCTTCATAGCTTGTACTTGGATCTTTCTCAAATGTTGCTGTAAGTTTTTCTTCTTCACCGAATAATTCAGTGATTTCAGCATTTGTTCCAATTCCTAAAGCTCTAATAAGAACTGTTACAGGAAGCTTTCTTGTTCTATCTACACGAACATAGAAAATATCATTTGAATCTGTTTCGTATTCAAGCCATGCACCTCTGTTAGGAATAACCTGTGATGTATATAATTCCTTACCTACTTTATCATGACCGATAACGTAGTAGATACCTGGTGAACGAACCAACTGGCTTACGATAACACGTTCTGCACCATTGATAACGAATGTACCTGTTGCAGTCATAAGTGGTAAATCACCCATGAAAATATCGTGTTCTGTAAATTCACCTGTCTCCTTGTTATGAAGTCTTACTTTAACTTTTAAAGGTGCAGAATATGTTGCATCTCTTTCCTTACATTCCTCGATTGTGTACTTCTTCTCATCTTCGCATAATTTGAAGTCAACAAACTCAAGGCTTAAGTTTTGTGCGTAATCTTCAATCGGAGATATATCTTCCAATACTTCCTTAAGACCTGTACTCAGGAACCACTCATATGAATCTCTCTGAACTTCAATAAGATTAGGCATTCCAAGAACTTCTTTTTGTCTTGAATAACTCATACGTATGCCTTTTCCTGATTTCACAGGGCGAATTCTGTTTTTCTCCATTGACATTTCACTCCTTGTCTTTATTTTATTACTTTTTTAGTTACTTTTGCTTAATAAAATTAAGTTTTTGTACTGTTTTAGCACTTTCATTGCTGTCAAAAGGGCGCACTACGCCTACTTTTAAGCATAACAGTAGGATTTTACCATAGGTAACAATTGGTGTCAAGGACTTTTTTATTGAATATTTCTGTTTGATTATTGGGGTTATATTTTTAAGCATTATCAACTTGGTATCGAAGAAAGCACGCGTGCAAACATAAAAAGAGAGACAGGGTTGTGTTTACACAAAACCCTGTCTCTCTTTTTATGTTTGAGCGCACGCTCTGCGAAAAGTTTGTCGCGATTATTTTAATGTTACAACTGCTCCAACTTCTTCTAACTGAGCCTTTAATGCTTCTGCTTCTTCCTTTGTAGCACCTTCTTTAACTACCTTAGGAGCTCCGTCAACTACTTCCTTAGCTTCCTTTAATCCTAATCCTGTAGCATCCTTAACAGCCTTGATAACCTTAACCTTGTTAGCACCAACTTCTGTTAATTCTACGTCGAATTCTGTCTTTTCTTCAGCTGCTCCACCTTCTGCTCCAGCTGCTGCTACTACAACACCTGCTGCTGCAGATACGCCAAATTCTTCTTCACATGCTTTTACTAAATCGTTTAATTCTAAAACTGTTAATCCTTTGATTACTTCAATGATTTCTGCTGTTGTCATTGTAATTTCCTCCATTAATAATTCTTTATAATTGTTTCGATGTTATTAAATCCATCTTTAATGTGAATGCTTAGCATTCATTATCAGATTATGCCTGATTATGCAACTTCTTCGTTCTTTTCAGCAATCTGCTTAATAACACGAGCGAAGTTTGTAACTGGTGACTGCATAGATCCAAGTAATTTTGAGAGAAGTACTTCTCTTGATGGGATAGATGCAATCTGACCGATTCCTGCTGCATCATAGTAAACTCCGTCAACTACGCCGCCTTTGATTTCTAAAGCTTCAGCTGTCTTAGCGAATTTTGCTAATACTCTAGCTGCTGCTGTAGCATCATCTTTACATACTGCAATAGCTGTTGGTCCTTCAAGATGCTGAGCTAAATCTGCGAATTCAGTATCTTTGATTGCAAAATTAATCATAGTGTTCTTGTATACTTTGTATACAACACCAGCTTCTCTTAACTGCTTACGAAGTTCTGTATCTTCTGCAACAGTAAGTCCACGGTAATCTACAACAACTGCTGTAGCTGCACCATTGAGTAATTCTGAAATCTCTTCAACGACAGGTTTCTTTAACTCTACTTTTGCCATGATTGTTTTGCCTCCTTATAAAATTTAGGTCTGCAACCAAACATTGCGCCGAATATTATACAAATATTATACAATAGTATAAAAAACCTCTCTGCCAAAACAGAGAGGTATTGTCAGTCATGTTTATAACTTCATTCCTCGGTAGGTACTAAGTTTACGCCCTTATAAAGGATAAATCCCCATAGGCACCTACTGTCTTCGGCAATTGGTATTAAACCACTTGTGCATAATAACACATTCTTATTTTATTGTCAACTGATTGTTCAGTAACAACCTTAAATTATGCGTTAGCGTTTACTAACTTAGTTGGGTTAACCTTTACTCCAGGTCCCATTGTTGATGTAAGAGTAACGCTCTTTAAGTAAGCACCCTTAACTGCAGCTGGTTTAGCTTTATTAATAGCACCCATAAGTGCATTGAAGTTTTCTACTAACTGTTCTTCTGTAAATGAAGCTTTTCCAACTGGAACATGAATGATATTAGCCTTGTCTAATCTATATTCAATCTTACCAGCTTTAATATCATCAATAGCTTTTGTTACGTCCATTGTAACTGTACCTGCTTTAGGGTTTGGCATTAAGCCCTTAGGTCCAAGTACACGACCAAGTCTACCAACAACACCCATCATGTCTGGTGTAGCAACAACAACGTCGAAGTCTAACCATCCATCATTCTGGATTCTTGGTATTAACTCTTCACCGCCTACGAAATCAGCGCCTGCTGCCTGAGCTTCATCAGCCTTAGCACCTTTAGCGAAAACTAAAACTTTAACAGTTTTACCTGTACCGTTAGGTAATACTACAGCACCACGGATCTGCTGATCTGCATGACGTCCATCACAACCTGTTCTGATGTGACATTCTATTGTTTCATCAAATTTTGCAACTGCTGCTTTCTTTACTAAAGAAATAGCTTCTTCTGTGTCATACTGTGCAGCTCTATCGATTAACTTTGCTGCCTCTGTATATTTCTTTCCTCTTTTCATTTAAACCTCCTAGTGGTAATAGCGGATATACCTCCCACTTTTTTCAATTCATTTTAAAATTAGTCTTCAACCTTAATTCCCATACTTCTGGCTGTTCCTGCGATCATGCTCATAGCAGCTTCAATGCTTGCAGCATTTAAATCCTGCATCTTTGTTTCAGCGATCTGCTGTAAATCAGCCTTTGAGATTGTAGCAACTGTTTCTTTTAATGAATTGCCTGCACCCTTCTGGATCTTGCAAGCTTTCTTTAACAATACTGCTGCTGGAGGAGTTTTTGTTACGAAACTAAAACTCTTGTCCTGGTAAACAGTGATAACAACTGGAATAATCATTCCCGGCTGATCAGCTGTTCTTGCGTTAAAGTCCTTTGTGAACTGAACGATGTTTAATCCATGCTGTCCAAGTGCTGGACCAACTGGTGGAGCTGGTGTTGCTTTGCCAGCTTCGATCTGCAATTTAATGTAACCTTCTACTTTCTTTGCCATCTTTCGGCACCTCCTAAATTTGTGGTATTAGCGGGAATCCCTCCCACGGCCTTGCTATTCATTGCAAAACCTTCTTCTATTAGCACTTATGTGCATTATTAAAATTCACAATGTGAATCTTAATTCATCTTTTTAACTTCTGTAAAGTTTAATTCTACAGGAGTTTCTCTACCAAACATGTCAACATTAATTGTGACTGTCTGTCTGTTCTCATCAATACGTTTAACCACGCCTGCTGTACCTGACCAAACGCCACCGATGACTGCAATCATATCGCCTTCTTTAAAATCAACTTCAACTTTTTCATTCTTGATTCCAAGAGAAAGCATTTCTGTATCAGTAAGTGGAACCGGCTTAGATCCAGGACCTACAAACCCTGTGACACCTCTTGTGTTTCTTACAACATACCATGTATCATCATTCATAATCATGTTTATAAGCACATAACCTGGGAAAAGTTTTTTCTCAGAAACTTTTCTTACGCCGTTTTTAAGTTCGACAACTTCCTGTGTAGGTACTGATACTTCTAATATTTGATCATGCAATTTTCTATTCTCAATTGTCTGTTCAATAGTAGTCTTAACTTTATTCTCATACCCTGAATAAGTATGAACAACGTACCAATTTGCTTCTGACATTTAATCACCTCATATTTTTAATTCTTATCTTCCAATAATAGCATCTAATCCTAATTGTACAACACTATCAATGAGAGAAATAAGAACACCTACGATAATTGTGATTACCACAACAACAACTGTCTGTCTAATAATTGTTGCTTTATCCGGCCAGATAATTCTTGAAAATTCAGCCTTAACACCTGTCCACCAAGTTTTAATACGGCTTTCTTTCTTCTTAGTTGCCTCTGCCATTTTCTTACCCTCCATTAACTCAAACTATTTAGTTTCTTTGTGTAATGTATGTTTCTGGCAGAATTTACAATACTTCTTTGTTTCAACTCTGTCTGGATGAGTCTTCTTATCCTTTGTTGTATTGTAATTACGCTGTTTACATTCAGTACATTCTAATGTAATTCTTGTTCTCATGAGTTTCACCTCCGCATTTTTTATATGTTTAAAGTCTAAATTTTTTTGCAAAAAAAAAAGACCTAGTTGCTCGCCTCATAAATATAACACGTAAATACAAATGCGTCAACATTTTTTTATTAATATTTACGATTTATATTTTGAAGCTGGATTAATTTCTAAACTATAGTCTTTTTTATTATTCTATCCATCCTTTCCAACTGCCACGGAAAGACAATACACTTTCTCAACTCCTGCCACCTTTAACACCTTTGCACAGGCATCAAAAGTACTACCTGTTGTATATATGTCATCAACTAAAAGTACTGTTTTATATTCGGAGCATATTTTCCTGTCCACGCCAAAGGCTTTCTGCAAATTAATTTTCCGCATTTCATTGCTAAGCTTTTTCTGGGGAACCGTAGACTTCTTTCTAATAATACATTTATCGTCTAAAGCAATTCCCGTCTCCTTACTTAGCGCTCTGCCAAAAACTTCCGCCTGATTATAACCTCTCTTTATTTCCTTATCTTTATACATTGGAACCGGAATTATTGCCTGAACATTCCATTCTTTCAATTTATTTTCCAACACATCTTTTGCCACTTTTGCAAAAATTTTCCCATAATCCCTGGAATTTCCATATTTAAATCTGTATAAAACAATTTTCATTTCCCCTGTGTATTCAAAAACAGACCTTGCCCTGTCATAGTAATGTTTCATCTTTTTGCAATCATTACAATATGTTTTACCACTGTCTGTTAATGGTTTGCCACACTTAGCACACCTTGGCTCATTAATGATATGTAACTCATCTTTACATGTATCACATATAATCTTTCCCTTGCCAAGAACTTTTTGACAAACCGGGCAAACTGTTGGATACATCCATTCAATTACTCTACCTAACATTCCCCCACCTTTTCTTATTGATAATAATTAATAAGTTGCCATTTCAATCCTGAATATCTCTTATGCTGATCTTCATTTTTAACCATTGCGTTAAAAATTTCTTTTCTGCCGACTATGCACACACATTTCTTTGCTCTTGTAACTCCCGTATACAAAAGATTCCTTGTCATAAGCATCGAAGCTCCCGAAACCAAAGGCATTACAACTGCCGGATATTCGCTACCTTGAGATTTATGAATTGTAACAGCGTAAGCCAGTTCCAACTCTTCTGCCTGTTTAGAATCATATGTAACATATCTGTCATCATCAAACTTTACTTCTATATAATTAGTAAGATTATTTATTTTTGTAATAATTCCCATATCTCCGTTAAAAATGCCGGAGCCGGAATCCACAAGAAAACCTTTATCTGTTCTCTGCTCCCATTCAAGCTGATAATTATTTTTAATCTGCATAACCTTGTCGCCTTCTCGGAAAACGACACCGGCTATCTCTTTTTCGTTCTTATTTTTGTCAGGTGGATTCATATACATCTGTAATCCCGGATTTAGAGAGTTGACGCCTAAAATTCCGTTACGCATAGGTGTAAGAACCTGTATGTCCATTTCATTTGCTCCTACGTATGCTGGAAGTTTTGTTTTTATCAGACCTATTGTTGCATTTAATGCCATCTGAGCATTTTCTCTTTCTATATATAAAAAATCTCCAAAACTATTGTCAAGTTTAACTTCTTTTCCTTCATTAATCTTATGAGCATTAGTTACTATTCCACTTTCCCCTGCCTGTCGAAAAACTTTTGTAAGACGTACAACTTTAAAGCATTCAGATTCAATAATATCCTTCAAAACATTTCCCGGGCCAACACTTGCAAGCTGATTAACGTCTCCAACAAAAACCAATCTTGTTCCAACAGTTACAGCTTTCAAAAACGCATGCATCAAAAAAGTGTCTACCATAGACATTTCATCTACAATAACAACATCTGTTTCCAATGGATTTTGTTCGTTTCTTCCAAACTTCGCATCAAGTTCAGGATCATCACTTTGCCCACCTGATATTTCAAGCATTCTGTGAATAGTCTTTGCCTCATGGCCTGTAGCCTCAGTCATACGCTTTGCGGCACGTCCCGTTGGAGCCGCAAGACTTACTTCTAATCCGTCAGATTCAAACAGCTGAATTATAGCATTAATTGTTGTGGTCTTTCCTGTTCCCGGGCCACCGGTTATAATAGATACACCATTATTCTGTGTTGCCACAACTGCCTGTCTTTGAAGGTCATCTAAATGAATTCCTGACATATCCTCAACTGTATCCATTTTCACCCCAAGAATATAATCATCTTCTGGTGTTGAAATATTTAATTCAAGCAACATTCTTGCAATATTTAATTCTGTATAATAAAAAGTAGACAAAAACACTGCCTGATTGTCATCAATTTCTTTTAAAATTAACTTCTTTTCAAGTACAAGTTCCGTAAAACAGTTATCAAGCAATTCCATATTGTATGTTCCTTCAGCATTTAAGTACTGATCCCTTAATCCAAGCAAATTAATAGTAGTTTCAACCATTTTTTCCTTAGGAAGATATGTATGTCCTGATAAAGACGCTTCTGTTAAAGCATAGCACATTCCACTTTTTATTCTTACAGACGCATTAACTTCCACACCGGCTCTTCTGGCAATTTCATCTGCCGTCTTAAAGCCAATACCTGTCACATCATCTGCAAGCTGATACGGATTAGTTTTAATTATGTCATAAACCCTTGTTCCATAATTATTAAATATTTTCGTACTTAATGTAGGAGAAATTCCATATCCCTGAAGAAAAATCATAACATCACGCATATCCTTTTTTTCTTCAAGCTGAGTACTAATGTCCATAGCCTTTCTTGTAGTAATTCCTCTGATTTCTGCAAGGCGCTCCGGCTCCTCTTCTATAATTCTAAAAGTATCCTCACCAAACTTGTCTACTATTCTATCTGCAAGCACTGCGCCAAGACCCTTTATAGCTCCAGAACCTAAATATTTTTTTAACGATAATTCATCTGTTGCAGGAACAATTTTATAGTTTGTTGCCTTTATTTGTTTTCCATAAATCTCATGGAAAACTTCCTCACCTTCTATTTCTACATATTCTCCCTGACCAATATATCCAAAATTACCTGTACATGTTACATCTTCTTTTCCACTGGATAATGTTAACACAGTAAAACCATTATCTTCATTTCTAAATGTTATATTTTCAACATATCCGCTAACTGTTTTCATCTGGTATATTTTCTCTTTCCTTAATAACTGCCTTCTAGTTACTCTCTTTTTTTAATTGCATCATTTAAATACTTATTAGTTGCTTTTAAATATATCTTTTACCTGATTTGAATGTCAAAATATCCAAATCTTTATGGAATAAAAATGCCATCCTTTTTAAGCATCTCTTAACTACAGTTAAAAGATACACATTGGGACAGCATTTTATATAAATATTTATTGGTTGTTTTTAATTAATCTTTTCTTTTGCCGCTTCATCAATATAATCCAAATACTGACCTGTTCCAATGGCAACAACAGTCATTGGATCTTCGGCTGTCATAGTATTAATACCTGTCTTAGATTCAATTAACTGATCTAATCCATGAAGCAAACATCCGCCACCTGTTAACACTATACCACGCACTGCAATATCTGCTGCCAATTCCGGTGGTGTCTGTTCAAGTACTCTGTGAACTGCTTCAACTATACTTGCAGAAACATCCTTAAGGGCTTCCTCAGTCTCTTCTGAAGTAATTTCAATAGTTTTAGGCAATCCTGTTACAAGATTTCTTCCACGTACTTCCATCTTCTTATTATCAGATTTATTGAAACATGTTCCTATTCCAATCTTAATCTCCTCGGCAGTTCTATCTCCTATAAGAAGATTATGTTTCTTTCTCATATATCTTACAATGGCATCATCAAAATCATCTCCGGCAACCTTAATAGATGTGCTTACAACTGTTCCTCCAAGAGAAATAACTGCCACGTCTGTAGTTCCTCCGCCAATGTCAACTATCATATTTCCACAAGGCTTACTTATGTCAATTCCTGCACCAATGGCTGCTGCAACAGGTTCTTCTACAATAAAGACCTCTCTTGCGCCAGCCTGAAAAGCTGCATCCTGAACTGCCTTAATTTCAACTTCTGTTGCACCACTAGGTACACATACGCAAATACGTGGTTTCTTAAATGAGCGCTTTCCGATTGCCTTCTGTATAAAATATCTTATCATCTGTTCAGTAATTGAATAATCTGAAATAACTCCCTGTTTAAGTGGTCTTACAGCCACAATATTTTCAGGAGTTCTTCCAATCATAAGTCTCGCTTCTTCTCCTACAGCCTTAATCTTTTCAGTATCTCTATCAACTGCAACAACTGAAGGTTCCTTTAAAACCACACCTTTTCCTTTTATAAAAACAAGCACACTTGCCGTTCCTAAATCTATTCCAATATCTGTATTAAACATTTGTTACTCCTTTAAGTTTTCAAACAGTAATTATAGTATATGTAATAATCTTTTCCCTAAACTATTTTTTATTATATTAATTTAGATATCAAAGCTTTCAAATCTTGACACTGTAATCATTATATACAATTTAAAAAGAAAATAAAAGTAAATATTTGCTACAAATTTTAAACATTCTGTTATTTTACAATTATTACAACTTTTATGTATAAAATATTACATTTTTCTACTTTTTTACATTTTATTCATACTTTCGTAACATTTCCCCATTATATTATCAATGTACTACCGATTAGGTGGTGCACATAGTTTGTATACGTCATACCCTATAATGGCGTATTTTAAGTTTTTCATACTCAACCTAGAGGGTGAGATTCCCTCTAGGTCCCCCGCAAATGATGACCTTAGCAGAAGTTAAGGTCTTTTTTATTTTCTCATATGGCTATACTTCTCTCTTGTCGCCATACCACCTCGTAAATGCCGTTCAGCTTTATTCACATCTAGCACTTTTCTTATTTCCCCTGCCAATCCCGGATTAATAACTTCAAGCCTTTCCGTTACATCTTTATGTACTGTACTTTTACTTATCCCAAAAACCTTTGCGGCCTGTCTTACCGTAGCCTTATTTTTTACAATGTATCTTGCACTTTCCATTGCCCTTTCTTCAATATATTCTCTCAAAAAAATCCCCTGCATACATTCTTTATATAATGTACGCAGAGGACTTTTTTAATATTCTCTATTTTTGTGATATATGTGCCTGACCTTTACCATGCGTTTTAGAATAATACATAGCCTCGTCAGCCTTATTGAATAAACTCTCATATTCTGTTCCATTTTCAGGATAAAGTGCAATACCTATACTTGTACCTATCTGAATCTCCTTAAAGTCATTTAGCGACTTTTGTACCGAATCTGCACGTTTCTTTATTACACTTTGATCACAAATATCCGGCATAAATACAACAAACTCATCTCCTCCATATCTTCCTATAACATCTTCTTTTCGAAATACGTTGGTTAAAGCTGTTGCTACTTCTGTAAGAACTTTATCTCCGGTTTCATGTCCATAGGTATCATTTACATGTTTAAAATCATCAATATCGATTAACATAAAACAACCCTTGTTACATTTTCCCATATTTTCCATAACTTTCTGCTCTAATCCACGTCTGTTATATATTTGTGTTAACGGATCCGTTAATGCCTTGCTTTCAAGCTGAGTCTCTTTCACCTTCTGGTCCTGAATATCCGTGATTTTTCCAACAATATATTTTGGTTTTTTATCCTTACCAAACTCTATATCTCCCTGCAAATTAACCCATCTGTACTCCCCATTAATATCAAGCATTCTCATAGCAATCATATTAATCTGCTTCATGCTATTATCTGTTTTTGCTCTATGAATAAGCATTTTTAAAGTTTCCATATCTTCCGGATTAACCGCTTTAATCTCTTTTCCTTCTTCGAATTGATGACATTAGCTTCTGCATAGTATCCATATTATTTAAAATTTCTTCCATACCATTTCTATGATTCTTTTCAAGCAAATCTTCAATTACAGTATTAAAAACCTCTTCTGTCCTTTTGTTGCTTATATTAACAAAAGTCCAAATTACGGTTATTAATGCAATAATTCCTATGGCAACAATCAGTATCCTAATTGCTCTTACTTTTCCTTTCAAGCTCTTACTACTTTTCATTTTTTGCTTTCTTCTATTTCGAAGAGTTTCCTCCCTTAACAGTATCTCTTAACCATATTTTTTCTTCTAATGTTAAATATGGAGAAATCATTTCATATACCATTTTGTGATAATTATCAAGTAATTCAATTTCTTTATCTGACATGTCCTCAAAAGATATAAGTTCCCTATCATACGGAACCAACGTTAATGGTTTAAAACATAAAAATGTCCCCCATTGGTTCTTCTCTTTTTTCTCACATAAAACTAAATTTTCAATTCTTATTCCAAACTCTCCCTCTAAATAAACTCCCGGTTCATTACTAGTTATCATTCCTTCTTTAAATACTGGATTAAATTGATTATCCGGAAGAATTCTGTACCTTATGGCATTAGGTGGTTCATGAACACTAAGCAAATAGCCCACTCCATGTCCCGTACCATGATTGTAATCAAGTCCTAAGTCCCATAATGGTTGTCTGGCATTATAGTCTATGGCAACTCCTGAACAGCCTTCCTTAAATACTGACGCTGCCAAATTCAAATGGCCTTTAAGTACAGCCGTATACATCTTTTTCATTTTAGGCGTAACTTTTCCGAGACTTATTGTTCTTGTTATATCTGTTGTTCCTTCAAGGTAATGTCCCCCTGAATCTATTAATACCATACCTTCATCTTTAATTTCATAATCTGATTCTTTATTTGCACTATAATGAACAATGGCTCCATGATCATTATAGCCAACTATAGGCGTAAAGCTTGGCTCAATATAGCTTTTTGCCACAGTTCTAAATTCTTCTAATTTTTCTCCTAAAGAAAGTTCCGTAATTTTTTCTTTTCCAACATTAGTCTTAAGCCAATAAATAAATTTGGTCATTGCAATACCGTCTAACAAATGAGCTTTTTTCATATTGGAAATTTCCGTTGGATTCTTAATAGCTTTCTGATTCAGTGCAGGTGTAAAACAGTTTATAACTTCATTATGGGTCTTTATTTTTTTGACAATATTATAATTAGCACTATTCTTATCAATCCATACTTTTTTGTTTTTTGTATTTTCTAATGCGTCATATATTTTAAAATAATCTTCAACTACTATTCCGTCATTCTCTAATTCTTTAACTATCTCATCTTGTATGGATGCTTTCTGAACATATAATGTGGCATCTAAAGAAGTTATTAACATAAAAGAGAGAAATACAGGTGTACATTCCACATCATCACCACGAAGATTTAACATCCAGGCTGTTTCTTCTAAAGAAGTCAAAACTAAAACATCCACCTCTTTGTTTTTCATTTCTTCCCTTATATCACCAAGCTTATGAGCCCTTGTTTTTCCGCAATATTCTAACGAAAGATTCCATACAGGCTTACAGCACATTAAAGGTCTGTTCTCCCAAATTTCTCCAACAAGATCTACATCACTTATAACCGATATATTTTTTATGGATTCTATTTCTTCTGCCATTGTGGCTGTCATCATTCTTCCATCAAAACCTACCACCAAAGATTCTGTTGCATTTTTTTGCAAATATTCCCTAATAGTCGGAACATTACACTGGCCACTTTTCATAAGCTTAATCTCTGTGTTCTTAAGCTGGCTTTCTGCCTGAAGAAAATATCTTCCATCAGTCCACAGCGCTGCTTCTTTCAAAGTAACAACAACGGTTCCTGCCGATCCTGTAAATCCTGAAATAAATTCTCTTGTTTTAAAATAATCCCCTACATATTCCGACCCGTGAAAATCGCAAGTAGGCACAATATAAATATCTATATTGTGCCTACTCATTCTATCTCTTAGAGCCTTAATCTTTTCATTAACTGTCATCATCCTGCTCCTCTAAGATTATGTATTACTTTTCTGTTGAATTATTGTATTTTTCATTATAAATATCTATACACTTATATATAATCTTTGCCGCATCTACAGGTCCGCCAAACTCGTCAACTTTAGTCTGTTTTCCTTCCAGATTCTTGTAAATATTAAAGAAATTCTTTATTTCTTCAAAAATATGTGATGGTAACTGATTAATATCTGTGTAGCAATTATAAGTTGGATCTCCATATGGAATAGCAATAATCTTATCATCATTATCACCACTGTCAACCATATACATAACGCCTATAGGATAGCATCTTACCAAAGACATAGGTTCTATAGGTTCTGAACACAAAACCAAAACATCTAATGGATCTCCATCTTCATCAATAGTTCTTGGAATAAATCCATAATTAGCCGGATAGTGAACTGAAGAATACAAAACTCTGTCTAAAATCAATAATCCGGTTTCTTTATCTAATTCATATTTCTTCTTGCTTCCTTTAGTTATTTCGATTGTCGCAATGAAATCAGCCGGTCTAATTCTTTCCGGTGAAATGTCATGCATAATATTCATGCTTTCTTCCTCCATTTTTCAATTATTTTCATTCCCGTTTCGTCTATTCTTACACTATATTTTATCACGGGATTATACTTTTACAAATACTTTCTAATTATAAAAAACACTGTTTTTATATATTTTTATCATTATTTTCTATAATTTCGATTTTGTTTCTATATTCCTTCAATATTTCCAAACTTATAACTCTATATTTTTTAAGAATTCCCGGGTTAAAATTTTTCTGCATAATCCGTGAATTTTGATTTTTATTGCAAAAAAGTTCTCCATTTTTGTAATCATTTTCCAAAAGCTCCGGTTTTCTATCTACAAAAACAATTCTATCAGCCATTTCAAGGAACCTTATCGGAATAGTTTTCTTTACACCTATTCCTGATATTTCTTTAAAACTGCTATTTACATTCTGAAATCTCTTTAAATTAGTACTTGTATATACATTTATTCCTGCATTCAGTATTTTTTCAATATCTTCATAAATAAAAGATTTATCATCCTCACATTTTCCGCCCATTCCCATTTCGTCCATAATCACAACATTCTCAAAATTATATTTTGAAACTATTTTCTCTAATGAATAATGATAAACCGGTTTTATGTTAGAGCCTTTGATTTTTCTTTCCTTGCCATTTAAAAAGCCTATAACAACCTTCTCCCCATAATTTTGTAAAGCATCCCTTAACATTATATGGGTCTTTCCGGCTCCGGGACTATAACTTGTATAAATAGTTAATCTGCCTTTTTTTATATTATTTTTCATATTAAAAAGTCCTAATTGTGTCTGTTTCCTCTTCACCTGTATTTTCAATAGATTTAATCACAACATAATAACTTACTTTTTCGTTTACCTTTACTTCAACTCTGTCTCCAACCTTATGTCCCATAAGGGCTGCTCCCATGGGAGAGTCACTGCTTATTCTACCGCTAATTGAATCTCCACGCATTGTACTTACAATCTTGAAAGTTTCTGTTTCGTCATCGTCTTCAAAATAAACCTGAACAGTGTTATTTAATCCTACTTCATCATCTGCTGATTCGTCACTTATAATTGTAGCTGTCTTCAATACTCTTTCAAGGTATCTGATACGTCCCTCGTTTTTGTTCTTGTCTTTCTTTGCTGCATAATATTCAAAATTCTCGCTTAAATCTCCCTGGGCTCTTGCCTCTTTTACAGCTTCGATAGCCTCAGGTCTTACGACTAATTTTCTATGTTCAATTTCTTCTTTTATTTTTTCAACATCACTCTGTGTAAGCTTCATAATGCCTCCTGTTTTTATTAAAATCTTGTACTTTCTCTAATCGTTTTATTATAACACTAAAAAAAATCGGTTACAACTTTATCAAGCTTTAACATTGCACTTCAACATTTATATTTTAATATCTACATATTGGCGTTTACACCTTAATATTTACGTTTTAATATTTTCGTTTAGTGTTTATGTCTTAATCTTTTTGTAACCGATTTTTTATACTTTTTTATTACATTTATTGATGTTTTTTTATTACATTCGTTAATGCATTTTTATATTGCAAAATTGCATTTTTTGCTATGGATTATTATCCAAAATTCTTATCTTTCTTCAATGTTTGTATAATCATAGTAGTCGCAGTTGCTTACATATGCCGGACGCATAATCTTATCTGCTGTAATGATTTCCTCGATACGATGAGCACTCCATCCTACAATACGTGCTATTGCAAACATAGGTGTAAATAGCTCTTCAGGAATATCAAGCATACTGTAAACCAAACCACTGTAAAAGTCTACGTTGGCACTAACACCCTTGTAAATCTGTCTTTCCTCTGCAATAACCTGCGGAGCCAAAGTTTCAATCATACTATACAAGTTAAAATCTTTAGTTCTGCCCTTTTCAGTAGCTAACTTCTCTACGAAGCTTTTGAAAATCTCAGCTCTTGGGTCAGAAATTGAATATACTGCATGACCCATACCATAAATAAGTCCCTGTCTGTTAAAAACTTCTTTATTAAGTATCTTTCTTAAATACTCCTTAACTTCATCCCTATCCGTTATATCATGAACATTATGTTTAATGTCCTTAAACATTTCTACAACTTTAATATTCGCACCACCATGGCGTGGTCCTTTCAATGAAGAAAGTGCTGCTGAAATTGTAGCATAAGTATCTGAACCTGATGAAGTTACAACTCTTGTTGTAAAAGTAGAGTTATTACCACCACCATGTTCCATATGAAGAACCAATGCTAAGTCTAAAACCTTGGCTTCTAATTCTGTGTATTTCTTATCCGGTCTTAACATTCTAAGAATGTTTTCACTTGTTGAAAGCTCCAGCTTAGGTCTGTGAATATATAAACTTTTGTTTCTCTTATAATGGTTATATGCATGGTAACCATATACAGAAATCATAGGGAATGTACTAATTAAATTAATGCTCTGTCTAATAACATTTTCCACTGATGTATCTGACATATTCTTGTCATATGATGCCAAAGTCAAAACACACTTAGACAATGTGTTCATAATATCTTCGCTTGGTGCTTTCATAATTACGTCACGCACAAAGTTAGTTGGCAATCGTCTTGATACAGCCATCATTTTCTTAAATTCAGTCAGATTATCTTCACTTGGTAATTCTCCAAAAAGCAATAAATATGCTACTTCTTCAAAACCAAATCTGTTCTCAGACATAAATCCGTTAACTAAATCCTGAATTTTATAACCCCTGAAATAAAGTCGTCCTTCGCAAGGCACACTCTTTCCATCAACTATCTTAGAAGATTCAACTCTTGAAATGTTAGTTATACCTGTAAGTACACCTTTTCCGTTTAAATCTCTAAGTCCTCTTTTTACTCCATACTCCGTAAAAAGTTCTTTCTCAACTGTGTCATTTTTACGACAAATCTGTGCATATTTTTCAGTAAAATCCTTAATATTTTCCTTAGTTACAGTCATATAAACCTCTCTTACATCCAGTCTTGTTTTTATTGTCAAATATACTACTGAGGTATATTAGATTTATCTTTTGAAATTTGATTTTTTAATATATAAAGTTTATGGCATTGTGAATAACTTTAAATTCAACAAAATCATGGGCTTTCTCTTTTTCACCGTCTAATGACCAGTTAACATCTGAACAGTTTGTAATCTTTGCACTTTTAATCTGTTTAAATGTTATATTGCCTGAAAAATCCTGCATAAATATCTTCCCAACAGTCTTCATTAACTGAATAAAATCCTTTGGAAATTCAACAAGCATAAGTTCAAACTCGCCATCATTAAACTCTACATGAGCCTTGTCCAATCTCATTATTCCGCCAACTTTTTTTGCATTGTTTATGGCTACGAATATATATTTATTCTCATACACCTCATCTTCTGTCTCAATTCTAAGTTTTAACCTTCTGATTTTGAACACTTCTCTAATTCCATGAAGTATATAAGCAAAATGTCCTAATTTATTTTTTAATTCCTGTGGTGTTGAGTAAGATGTTTCCGTAAAAATACCTGCAGATGCAGTATAAACGAAATATCTTCCATTAAACCATCCCAGATCAAGTGATTTTGCTTCTGTTTCCATAATAAACTCTGCCTGATCCTTAGGGTTGGTTCTTAATCCTAAACTATTAGCGAAATCATTAGTTGAGCCTGCCGGAATATATCCTAAAGGTGTTGAAATTTCACCTTCCAGCATTCCCTGCATAACCTCGTTGAGTGTTCCGTCTCCACCCATACACACAATCAAGTCTGCCTTAGCGCCATAATCTCTTGCTATGCGTGTTCCATCTGCTCTCTTCTTTGTATACTTAACTCCAACCTTATATCCCGCTTTTTCAAAAATCTCAAGGGCATCATCTACAAAATGTTTGTTCTTTTTTACCCCCGCTTTAGGATTAATAATGAATAATAATTTTTTCATAACTATTATTATACTCCTTCGTATTTATTTTCCCTTTTTCCTCATATTTCATATCTAAATATTTTTATTTTCATTTTAACTATTAATATATCAAATTTTTCATATTTAGTCCATTAATTATAAATTATAAAATTATGAACTAACCATAATCTGCTAGACAATTTATGTCAATTGTAAGATTTTGGCCCATCTGCAATCCTGCAAAGCATTTTATTCTATAGGAATTTCAAAGAAATTTTCTATAGAATAAAAAATCGAAGGATTATATTTTCCACATATCTCCTCCGATTTTTATATTATCTAAACTACTATCTTATCTGTCCATCACCGTATATCTTATACTTAAATGACTGCAACTCAGGCAAACCGATTGGTCCTCTTGCATGAAGTTTCTGTGTGGAAATTCCGATTTCTGCACCGAAACCAAACTCTCCACCATCTGTAAATCTTGTGCTTGCATTCAAATAAACCGCTGCTGAATCAACCTGATTCATAAACTTTTCTGCAGTTCCTGCATTTTCAGTAACAATACATTCACTGTGTCCTGTACTATATTTATAAATATGGTCTATTGCTTCTTCTACTGAATCTACAATCTTAACAGACATCTTATAATCAAGATATTCTGTTGCCCAATCTGCGTCTGTTGCCTTTTCCATATCCGGAATTATCTCTCTTGCTTTACTGTCCCCTACCAAAGTTACATCTTTTTCGTCTAATTTGTTTTTTATTGCAACAAGGGCTTCTTTTGCAATATCTTTATGTATTAACAAACTTTCAGCCGCATTGCATACCGAAGGTCTTGATGTTTTTGCATTAAATACAATATCAACTGCTTTTTTAAGGTCTGCATTCTTGTCAATATAAATATGACAATTACCAACACCTGTTTCAATAACAGGAACTGTAGCATTCTTTACAACTGCCTGAATTAATCCGGCACCGCCTCGTGGAATAAGCACATCAACATACTCATTCATCTTCATTAATTCGTTAGCACTTTCCCTTGATGTATCTTCAACTAACTGTATTACATCTTCCGGCATTCCTGCTTCTTTCACAGCCTGGCGCATTACTTTGGCAATTGTTTTGTTAGAATTAATTGCTTCCTTGCCACCTCTCAAAATAACAGTATTTCCTGATTTCAGACAAAGGGCTGCTGCGTCAGAAGTAACATTCGGTCTTGCCTCAAAAATAACTGCAATAACTCCAATTGGAGTAGACACTTTTTCTATTCTAAGACCATTAGGTCTTTCTGTGGCTGAAAGAATTCTTCCTACAGGTTCAGGAAGAGTTGCCACATCGAGAACTCCCTTAGCCATTCCTTCGATTCTTTCTTTATCTAATTTAAGACGGTCAAGCATGGACTTTGCCATTCCGTTTTTTTCACCATTTTCCAAATCAACCTTGTTAGCTTCAATAATCTTATCTGTATTTTCAATAAGACCTTCTGCAATCTTCTTTAAAGCCTGATTCTTCTTTTCACTTGAAGCAACCATTAATGTTTTTTCAGCTTCTTTGGCATTTATACCTAATCTTTCTAACATATGCCCTCCTTTTTCAGTCCTTTGTAATTATATATGCATTATTATATTTTTTCATTGTATGAATACCTATTATATTCTATCTACTTTGCAGTAAAAAATGTTCCTACCTGATGTCCCTCCAACACTCTATAGATATTATCAGAATCTCCACCATTCATAACAATTGTAGGAATTCCAACTTCTGTAGCAATCTGTGCTGCCTGAAGCTTTGTAATCATTCCACCGGTTCCGAATTTTGAGCCCTTACCACCTGCAATTTCAAACAAATGCTCTGTTATTTCTTCAACAACAGGAATAATTCTGGCATCTTCATCCTTATGTGGATCCTTATCATAAAGTCCGTCAATATCTGTAAGAATCAACAACGCATCAGCCTTAATTAATTTTGCAACAATGGCTGAAAGACTGTCGTTGTCACCAAAAACAATTTCCTCAACTGCCACTGCATCATTTTCATTAATAATCGGAATTGCTCCGTATTCAAAAGTTTTCTCAAACGCGTTTATAAGATTCTCTCTGCACTCGTCATTATCAACGTCTCTCTTAGTTATAAGAAACTGTCCAACTGTGTGACCAAATTCTGCAAACATCTTGTCATACATAAACATTAACTCGCACTGACCGATAGTTGCCGCTGCCTGCTTGCCTGCCGTATTAGTCGGTCTATCGCGAAGTCCCAACTTACCAACACCAACTCCAATAGCACCTGAAGTAACAAGTGCCACTTCAACACCTGAATTAACAATATCTGAAATAACTGCAACCAGCTTCTTAATCTGTCTGATATTGCTCTTTCCCGTATGATGAGTCAATGTTGATGTTCCTACTTTAATTACAATTCTCTTTACGTCTTTTAATGTTGCCATAATTTCTCCCGTCTTTTATTCAATCCATTTAGGTACCTTAATAACTTTACATCATAAACATTTTTATTTTAAAACAAGTATATTCATTTGTAAACTAAACCAGCGCTAATTTTGTATAAAAATGTTCAAAATACTTGATTTATATTTCAATCAAATTCAATTTATATTAATTCCATTTTTTTAATTTCATAATTTTTCTAAATTCTTTACTTAAATCTCAGTTTCGTACTGGTTCTTAAATCCTTCACCGAAAACTTCATTAGCTGTGCTAACAATCATAAATGCATCCGGATCAACTTCCTTCAACAGATTTCTAACCTTAACCAAAGTTGCTTTTCTCATAACGCACATAATAACCTCAGTTTCGTTATTCTTATAAGCACCAACTGCCTGAAGCATAGTCACCCCAAGATCAAGTTCCTGAAGCATTCTGTCTGCAATAATTTTACGCTTAGCACTTACAATATAAACCATAGTCTGCTGGTCGCCGTTGTACAACGCCTTATCCATAACCGCTGAAGTAATATAAATAGTAATTCCCGCATAAAGAGCAACCTCGATATTTCTAAACGCCACAGCAGACGCTGCAAGAATTACAAGGTCCAAAATAATATAAAGCTGACCTGTTTTAAGATGAGGTTTCTTCTGTCTAATAATTTTAATAATAACGTCAGTTCCGCCTGTTGTAGTTTCAAGTCTAAACAAAATACCAATGGCAATGCCATGCAAAGCACCACCGATAACCGCTGCAAGCATAGGATCCATAGTAATGGCCTTAATGCCTGTAATGCTTGGAATCAGGTCAATGACAATAGACGAAAAAACAACCGTATAAATAGTTGAAATAGTAAACTTCACGCCAAACTTCCAAACTCCAAGAAGAAGAATTGGAATATTAAAAATCAAAATAAGTGCACCGATTCCCGGCAAAAATGGAAAAATCTCCTTCAAAACAATGGCAATACCTGATACGCCTCCCGGTGCCAACTGATTAGGATTAAGGAACCATGCCAACGCCATTGCATACATAATTGAAGCAATGGTAATCCCAATGTATTGCAAAATAAAATGTAAAACTGTTCTCTTTTTATCCACTTAATCTCCCTCAACTTTCGTTAAATGTCATTTTATTTTTAATTATGTTGTAAAAAAACAACCTAAATACTAATCAAAAATTCCATATTATTAGAGTTCCTAAATTTCCTATTTTTATGAAAATTCATTTTCTGGTAACAATAGCTGTAACTTACAAACAATATTTTTAAAAAATAATCTTTTTCAAAATAATTTCACAGAAAAACAAGGGCTGCCACCCTATAAGCATAGTGCGACAGCTCCTTAATTGTAGTGCTCAACTATTCAATTAACCAAGTAATGCAAAAATCAATACCTGATTAATCACAAAACCTCTTTCGGCTTCTATCTTTCAAAATCTTCATCGCCCGGAAGTTCTATAGTTGGAACACTACAGGCCATGGGGTTAACAGAACAATCTGCACAACCTCTTGTAACTTCCTTTGAATCCTTCTGATTTTCATCTATAACAACGTTAATATGTCCGTCGCCTTTCTTAACACTATTGTCAAGCATGGCAACAATATCATCTATCATCTTTTCCTTATCGTCCATAATGCTACCTCCTTATGATATCCATTCGTTTCAGATTATACCACGAATAACTCCAAAATAACACCACCTATTTAATTTGCAACTAATTTACACTGCCACTGCAAATTAGTCGCATCATTTTATCAACCATTCATTCCAATTTTGTGGCAATCCTAAGTGTTCAAACTTAATATCGTCCTTATATCTATTAATTATATCCTCTAATCGCGGAACTAATTCAGTATTCCACTCATATTCATTAGGATACATATTTCTCAGCACAAGCAAATGTCCCCAAACCTTGGTATTCTCCCTTGGCAAAGCCTTCTCGGTAAAAACCGGATAATCCGCAAACTTCCAATCATAAAACCTGGAATAATGAGCACATCTGTTTCTAATAGTTGTCACACACTGAATCCAATTCTCCAGACAGGCTCCCGTAGTAGAATAAAGATTAGCAATAATATTCTTATCCTCATTGTACATATCCTTAAAAAACCTTGAAAGCATACCCATAGAAAAAAACTCAATAATAACCCACAAAGGATACTTGCCATCGTATTTATCATTATGATGTTTTACAACAGGTGAATCCTTATTCTCACGCAAAATAGTTCTAAGATGGTGTTGAAAATTCCTGCCATCGTGATACCTGCTGAAATTATTTGGATCAAGATATCCGTCCGGACCATACTTAGTACCGTGGTGATAGGAAATCTGTGTACGCAAAGCAAACTCAATCTCCTCAACTACCTCAAAAAGCCACGCTCTAAGCTTCTGGTCAAACATATACACATTTCTAATCTGGTCAAAAGTAGTTCCCTCAATGAACCTGCCCTTGCCCTCATATCTGAAAGACTCACAATAAGCAGAAAATCTATAATAATTAGTATGCTTCAAAAACTGCATACAATCATTCTTATCTTCAATAATAAGCCCTTTAGATTTTAAAATTCTAACCTGATCCTGATAACTTGCCGCCTGTTTAATCTTCATAAAATCGCCTCGCTTGCACAATATGTTGGTATAGTATATGGTGAGCCTTGGTTTTTACTACTTCTTTATGAAAACACGTTTAACATTAGACCATTTACTCCAATTGTCATCCGCACCATTAACACGTACTCTCAAATAGTATGCCTTGCCTGACTTAAGCTTTTTAATTAAGTATGTATTATTCTTAACAACCTTAGTCTTAGCCTTTTTAAACTTCTTATTATTAGCATATTGAAGTTTGTATTTCTTTGCTCCATTAACTTTTTTAAACTTAATTAATACTGACTTCTTACTTGTTCCCTTAGCTTTCTTAACCTTAACTGAAGTAATCTTACTTGCCTTGATTTTTGTTGTACTAGTTTCCTGAGGAGTTGTTATCTGAACAGTTGATGTTTCTGCAACGCTAGTACTTTCTTTAGGTCCCTGACCTTCCGCCAAAGTTGTAAAATAATGTGACTGGCTAAACAATTGCATATTCAAATCCTTATCCGCTATTGTAACAATCTCGTACCAATATTCAGTATTAGGCTCCAGCTTTATTCCCATATCCTTATTGACATTGCATTCAATCTCAATCTTATTACCAGCTGCTGTATTAACTTTTTCAATGCTTTTCACTACAATATTGTTACTAATCTTACCTTTATATATAGTCCATTTAAATGCCTTAACATTTATTCCCTCTGCCTGTGCATTATAAAGAGTTGCGTGCAAAATTGCATTGTTATCGGTTATAACATTCTCACTTCCTGATAACATTAAATTAGGTGATTGCAATGCCATTACCTTAAAAGTTATACCTAAGCTCAATATCATCATTGTTAACATAATAATAAATTTAACTTTTGCTTTTTTCATCTTCATTCCTCCAATTTACTTATTTTTATAACACTTTGCTACATACTCTTTCATAATTTGATTCAAAAATATTTTGCATAAAAATTCCATTACTGTACCATCTAAAACTTCTATTTGCTTTCACTACTTTTAAGAATACTTCTATTACATTTTCTCCTTTTCTCTTATTTTTTAACTTTCTTTTTTCATTAACGAACTATTCCCTATTTTTTTCATTATAGCAAACACTTTTCACTGTTTTAATTACATAATCATTTCAGTTTCGTACTCAAAACGAACCTCCAAAAACTGTAAATCTGTTAAGCTTTTATATCTATTTTCTCTCGTTTCCTCAACATAATCCCCGTTTAAATTCCGCTCAATCTTGGTGTTTTCATTATATCAGACTTTACACAAAATTAATACTTTTTTCGTCTTTGTATTACAATTTTATCTATATTTATGGATTATAATACCATTATTAATGGATTGAATGATGGTAAACATTCTAAATTCCATTAATAATTAATAAAGTTTTAAAGACCAAAAAATCCCAGGCGAAAATCGTCTGGGATTTTTTGAGAGAGGACTCTTTTTTGATGATATCAAAGGAGCTTTTAGTGGAAGTTAGAATAAATTCCACCATCATTTCCATTGACAAGTGCATTATCACCATTTGTCCAATCAGTATTATCTAACGGACTACTAGCTGTTATGATATCTACTTTTTTTAATTCTATAAATTCAACACTAGGTGTTATATAAATCTTTTTCATATATTTATCTCCTTATTTAGCATCAGCGAAACTATCAATTATATCTTTATATTTATCAAATCCATCATAATTGTTTTTTCTAACAATTTCAGCTATATATTTAATAGATCTGCTAACTTTTTTAATTCCAGCACTATCGTCTCCAGAATAAACAATTTTTTCATCACCATCATTATATTTTACTTTTACATAAGACGTTGCAACGAATTTTCTAACATAATTAGTTGGAACAATATTAACTATTGAAGCACAGAAATCATAATTATCTTTGCTGTACCATCCGCTATTTACTACATCAATTTTAGTTCCTGTAAAACTATGATTTAAATCATTATCATTAAGAATATCGCTAGTAGTAATAAGTGTACCAGTAGTAATATATTTGCTAGATAAAATATCATCTTTTTTATCTTCTATACCACAATTGATAGATACATCTGATTTGAATTTTATTCCACCAGATTCTCCTTTATCAATTCTAATAGCTGCGCCATTTGTTAATTTTACATTTAATTCAGCAACTGAAACAAAATCCATATTTCCTTCAACAGTTACCTCTTCCCCTGATTTATAGAATTTTCCATTGCAATAGTAACCGAATTTATTGTTTGTATTTTCATCTGGAAGAATAATCTTTCCATCCGTAATAGGCTGTTCTTCTCCATTAACAGTTGCTTTAGCCGGAGTATTAACCTTTATGGCAAATGTTTTCATATTACCATTGTTCATAACTAATGTAATTACATTAAACTCCTGACTGAAAAGTTCTGTTGAAATTTCTACGCAATCACCATCCATATTAAAATATTTACAATGATTATCATATCCTACCTGATTAACCCATATTTTATTGATTACGTTGTCTCTATCGGATTTAAAAACAAAAGCAGAAGCATTTTTATCTAATATACAATTTGGTCTTTCATTGTGATAAGTTGCAGTGTTATGTGGGTAAAATACCTTAAACCAAACTGCTTCCTCTAAACCGTGGTTTTTGTTTATTAAATAGTCAGAATTAGTTCCATCTCCTTTTTGCAAAGTAACCATATTACTTGTGTCAACATTATCGATGTCATTTTCATCAGGTGCTGCACCAGGATTATACTTAAAAGTTTTTGTATTTCCTGTTATTTCCAATTCAGTACCTTCTGAATCATAAGCTTTAAATGTTGCTGTATACTTTTTAATAGCATCTTTTTCAAAACCACTTAAAGTATAAGAATTAAGATTTCCATCAATATTGATATCAGTTCTACCATCAACAGAAAGAACATATCTGCTTGCATTTGAAACGCTTTCCCATGAAAGTGAAATTGTTCCATCTTCTGTTCCGTAAGCACTCTTTAAGCTCATATCTGTGTTTTCAATTTCAACATTTTCAAAAGTTTGTGTTGCTAATTCTTTACCAGTTACATCAACTGCCTGTATTGTAAAATTATATTTTTTACCAAGTTCAATTGTTGTAGACATCGTATTGTTATATATAGCATTTACATTAGCATATGAATTATTTTTAAATAAATTGTACTTTACTGCCTCACCTACAATATTCCATTTGAAAGTTACCTTTTTATTTGATTTATTAATTTCATATGTAGCGTTTAGGTCAGTATTTGTGTTTTCATCATAATGAATAACATTGGATGTTCCCTTAGCCACGATATCATCTCCGTTGTAATAAACAACAGTTATTACATAATCACCTGATCCAACATAAACATCGATTTCCTTATTGGCACTTTTAGTAACAGTATCTAAAGCTGTTCTACTAAAATTAGTTTTGTCATTATCCGACCATGACCAATCATTTGCTGGAAGAGCATAATAGTCACTTGTCAATTTTTCTTCTCCTGAGCGATTTAGATAATAAGCTACTCTGGTAAATGTACCTTCTGGAACAGACCATGAAGCATCCATTGTTAAATTTTGTTCATTTTTAGTTGCTTTAACTTCGAATTCAGTTACATCTCTATCCTCCGCTTTTGTTGTTTTCGCATCGTATATTGTAATACTAGTCAAAATCATTGCAAGTGATAATACGATTGATAGTACTTTTTTCATTCTTTTCATTTCTTCTTATCTCCCTTCCCTTTTGAATATAATTACGATTTATCTTCGATAACCCGAATAAATGTACTAATGACAGTTTAGCACCTTTTTTGTGCATTTTCAAACATTATAAGGGGTAAAATCATTTTTATTTTGTGCATTTTTACTAGTATTTGAAATGTTTTTATTGATTTTCGTTTTTATGTAAAAAAAAGAGGACTTCTTTATTATTTCTTAGTCCTCTTTATTGTTTTTATTTTTTCAATTTTATTTTTTTTGTCTTTGACCAGTCTGTACTAACCTGTCCTTCTGAGCTATTTCTGTACGCTTTATAGCGTATATAGTAGGTTTTTCCCTTTTTTAGTTTTTTTATTTTGTAGGTTGTTTTCTTTGTTTTTATTGTTCGTACTTTTTTCTTAAATTTCTTATTTGGGGAAAATTGTATCTTATATCCCGTGGCATTTTTCACTTTTTTCAGCTTTATTTTGTTTTTTGAAATATTTTTAATCTTTGTTTTTTGATTTTCAAAAAAACTGTTTTTAGTTTTCTCAGATTGTTCATTTTGTACATCTGAGATGTAATCTGATGCCGCCATTGGATAATTTCTATAAAAATCTGAATTTTTGTATTGGTCATCTCTTGTATGATCTTTGAAATTGTCGCCCTTTAAGAAGTATCTATATCTGATTCCTGCCTGTGAAAGCTGTGAATCCCATGTTGCATCCAGATTATAATAATAATCTCCAAGCTTTACTATGTTCCAACCGTGACGCACTGTTTTGTCTTTTCCATACCCGGGGATTACTCTTACGGATATTCCAAGTTGTTTCAATATTCTATAGATAAGTTGGGCATATCCCTGACAAACCGCTTCTCCATTATATAATGCTGAATATGCTGTAAAAACTATTTCATCGTCAAGACTTTTAGCATATGTAACATGTTTACACACATAATCGTAAACTGCCTTAACTTTTTCATAATCTGTCGTTTCTGATGTAAAGCCTAGCTCTTCTATGATTTGATTCACTTTATCATCTACCAGGCTTCTCTGTTCCAATGTTGTAAAATATTTTATCTTTATAAGAAACTGATACAAATAGTATCCGTTGCTCTTCTGAGCCCTATAAGAAACGTCTCTGTTACTAATGTCCCAGAACATGTAATCTCCTTCTACAGGGTTGTCTGTTACACTTGCTGCCTTATCTTCTATATCGTAGTAAATCTGGTCTGCTGCAGAACTCTTTGACTTTACAAAAACATAAAGCGTGCTTTGGTGCGCCAGCATAGCCTTTTTCAATGTGGTTGCTGCCTGATTTATTGTTCCATAATTGGCTCTCGGAAGACTTATCGATTCAAGTTTTTTGTTCTCGATTTTTACCGTTCCGGTTCTTATATCAGCTTTTTGACTGCTTATAAGCTTTTCTATTTTATTTTCTGTAATCTGACTTTGACTACTTTTTTCTATATTATAAATTTGGTCAGCTTTTACACTAGTTATATTTACGGGAGTCACCAGCATTGCCAATGCCATAATTATTGATATTATTTTTTTCATATATAACCTCTTAAATCTTTCCGATAAAAACGTTTAGGGACTACATATAGTTCAAAGGCAGAATTAATGTACTGTTGTACTTTTTAATTCTGCCAATTTGTTATTATTTCTTTTTGTATTTTGTCTTGTATGTTACACCTTCGTACTTAAGCTCTCTTAACATCTTCTTTCCTTCAAGAAGTGTGTATGTTAATTTCTGATTGTGATTATTCTTAAGCTTGAAGTGAATCATATATTTTCCAACTTCAATCTGTGTTATATGGTTCTTGCTACTGATTTCCACATCATAACCTAATGACTTGTTGTTCATATCCTTAATTTTGATGCATGGTTCGCCCTTATACAACACTTCTGAGAAAGTGATGTAGTAAGTTGTTTTCTCACCATTTACAGTTCCTCTATGCTTCCAAGTTCCTAACCATAATGACACTTTCTTATGGAATGAGTTCATTGAATCGTAAAGTGTTTTTGCTTTTGCGTAGTTGCCTTTAATCTGATTCAAAAGATTCAAGCTTTCCTGAATCTTTCCAGCCTCACCAAGCTTAACTGCCTGATTATAAACACTTTCGCTTAAGTTTGCTGACTTTGAAAGTTTTTCTACTTTTGAGTAAACTTCCATTCCATCTTTAATTGAACCCTTGTCAATTAACTGCTTTGCATATGCATATCCATATTCCGCATACTGTGTCTGGAAAGTCTTGTTGTCCTTTGCATATACGTTCTTGATTGTCTGCCATGCTGTGCTGTAATCTGCCTTAATATATGAAACCTGCGCCATTCCTGCACTTGCCTTATTAATTAAATTAAAATCAGATGCTGCCTGGGCACTTGATGTAAATAACTGCTGTGCCTTGTCGTAATCTTTCTTGTCTAACGCATCTGTTGCTGCGTAATAATCAAGGAAAGCACCTGCCTGCTTGCCATATTCTGAGCTCTTGTCAGCATCGTTACTCTTCTTAAAATAGTCTGAAGCCTTGTCTTCATCTTTTTCATTAAGTGCCTGTAAACCAATGTTGTAATATGCTTCTGCCAAGAACTCCTTGCTCTTTCTAAATCCTCCAAGGTCCTTAAACTCTGTTACTGCCTGTGTGTACTTCTGGTTCTTAAGCAATTTTTCTGCATTCTTGTATTTCTTGTTTGGAATAAAGAACGCTACTGTGACTATGGCTACAATTGCAATAATTACACCAACTGCTACCAAAGCTGTCATATATTTCTTCTTTACATCTTTCTGTCTGTTAGCACGTCTGTTTTCGCTTGCCTGTTTTCTTTCTTCATTCTTTACGGCAATATCGTATTTCTTATGTGCTGTCTTTATTAATTCCTTGCTATTCTTGTACCACGCAATTCGTTTAAGAATTTCAATTCCATTTCCAATGCTTGCAGAATCGTCTTTCTGTACTTCTTCCATTCCTGAGATGTAGTTGTCTTCGTAGTCTTTAGTCTTTGCCTGTGCAAAAACTTCTACGTCTTCCATCTCTCCTGCGCTTTCAAGTACAGCGTCTTTCTTAGTCCAAACTGAACCGTCTACAAAAACTACCTTGTCTATCTTTATGATAAACTTGACTGCATTCTCATTCTTTATTGTAATCTTTGCAGCCTTGCCTTTTGATGCAAGGTATTCCTGTCCCATTGCAAGATAGCTGTGGTTAATCTGTTCAACATTGCCTTCACCGTCATCTGCATAGATTGTAATGTAGAGATCTCTTATCTCCTTCTCTTCATAGATATTTGTAAATATAAGTGAAAGTCTGTTAATGTTACTTACCTGATCTCTTTCAAGAGTTCCTTTTTCAAACAAAACAGGGCTTCCGTATGTCCAAAGATTTGGCTCTAACTTGGCAATAACCTTGTATCTGCCATTTTCTTTTTCTTCCTGTTCAGATTCTTCACTCTTTGAATCTTTCTTTTTTGCAGTTTGCTTCTGCTCTGAACCTTCCTGTGTTGCAACCTCTTTTGTTGACTCTGCTGCTTCTTTCTGTTCGACAGTTTCTACAATCTTTTCTGCTTCTGCACTTTCCTGCTCTACTGTAGTTTCTTCTTTCTTTATTTCTAATTCTTTATTGTTTGCTTCTTCTGCTACAGTATTTTCATTACTCTGTACGCTTTCTTCAGCGATTTTTTCTTTGTTGTTTTTTTCTTCCATTGTTATCTCCCAAATTATATTTTTCATTTCGTTTTGATATACAATTTCACAAACTCCATTTTAACATATTTTTAGAAAAAAGAACACCCATTAATAAATGGATAAAAAAGGATATTCTGTGAATTTCCTGTAAACTGAGTTTCTCTTTAGTGAATCACCACAACGCACAAAAGCATACTTCGGAGGTATTTTACCCCAAAGTATGCTTTCTTAGATTCTCTTTCGTTTCCGATAGTGTTTCACTAACCAGAAACATCTCTCATTCCACTATTTATTCAATTATTTTTGTTATTGCTATTTTTTATTTTTTGATTTTTACTTTTTTAACTTTTGACCATGCGCCGTATTTCTTTGAACCGTTTACTACTTTGTAAGCTCTTGCCTTAACCCAATAGGTTTCTTTTTTGTCAAGCTTCTTAATTGTAACTTTTGTCTTCTTAATGTTCTTAACACTGTAGCCCTGGAATTTCTTGTTATCGCAGTAACGAATCTGGTATCCTTTTGCACCACTTACTTTAGCAAGTTTAATCTGCATTTTTCTCTTCTTTACATTTTTAAGAGTTTTGATTTTTGCTCTTGCAGGTGCTGTGACAATTGTTGTGTTCTTGTCATCGTCTTTTTTGTTAACTTCATTTTTTTTGTCCTGTTCAAGTTCTTCTGCTGTTTTTGGTACGTAGTATCTTACATAGTCAACTTCCATTGTAGCACTCCAATCACTGTTTGTTGGAGGGTTGCCCTGTGCTAAGTTTCCGCCACATGCCACATTAAACAAAAGATAGTAATCATCATTTAATACGCTACGCTGTCCTGCATAGTTTCCTGTTGTTAAATCTGCTGTTGAATATGTTTCTGCGAAATCAGTTATGCTTACAAACTTATTTGTCCATGTTCCGTATTTTTTTAAAAGCTTACCATCTATGTAGAATGCACATATGCTTCCATCTCTGTAACATCCATATGTATGCCATTCTGTCTTATTACTTATATTACGGTTAGTGTAAACATACTGATCTGCTCCATTCCATTTTGGATAATGGATTGTGCTCTGGATATCTGATCTTGTGTTGAAAGCTTCCATAATATCAATCTCACCACATGCAGGCCAAGTCTTTCCGTTAGTTCCAAGCATCCAAAATGCCGGCCAAATTCCCTGTGATGAAGGAATCTTTATTCTTGCTTCAACATATCCATATCCAATGTTAACCTTTCCTGCACTTTTGATTCTTCCAGATGTCCAATTGTAACTACCAACTTTTTCTGTCTGGGCTTTAATCTTCATTGTTCCATCTGATACAGATATGTTGTTTGCTCTATAGTATTCTTTCTCATTGTTTCCCCAGCCCCAGTTTCCATTTCCAATCTCCGGAGTCCAATGGTCACTGTTAAGTTCTGTTCCGTTAAATTCATCACTCCAGTTAACTTTCATCTTTGAAATATCAATATTCTGTGCTGGTTCTGCTGCTTTAACTGTAGTTCCTGCAAAACCAATACCTAATGTAGCTGTAGCTACCACTGCAAAAGCTAATACCTTTCTCATACAAAATCTCCTTTTCAATTCATGTTTTCCTGATTTAAATGTGTTATTGTCAATAATTCAATATTCTTATTGAATCATCCGAAAACGTTTTTATTTTCTGCTATTGACATTATTATACAATAAAGTGGTGGATTTTCAAGGATTTATCGCCAATTTGTATAGTTTTTATGGTATTTTTATTTGTTTTTATTGTTGAAAAGGATTCTGGCTTGAAAGTATTTTTGTAAATTTAGGAATGAAATTCATAATTTTTGATTGCTTTTTTGGAAAACTCATAACTTTTATGTTTCTTAGCCCGGTTGGTTATGTAATTTATAATCATAATAGCAAAAAGAAATAGCATCCTATACGGCTCAATGTGAAGGATGCTATTCTTTGTTTTTAATTCACTGAGGGCAAATCGGAGTTACATCCGATTCACTTTCTAACTGGTTTATACACTAGGGCACTTGATTTTTAAAGTGTCCTTTTTTTCTTCAGTCTTTTCCCCTATTTCTGTGGCAATACTAAATTCTGCTTGATTACATGTCCTTCAATATAGCTTTGGGCATTTTCAAGTGTTGTATAGCTGATTGCCTCCAAGGCTTCTTCTGTTAAGAATGCCTGATGGGATGTTACGATTACATTTGGGAATGATAGAAGTCTTGATGTAATGGACGTTTCCATTATATCGTCTTCACGGTTTTCGAATACGTTAGCTGTTTCTTCCTCGTAAACATCAAGACCTACGCTGTGGAATTTGTGCTGACGTATTCCCTTAATCAAGTCTTCTGTATCAATTAATGCACCTCTTGATGTGTTTACAAGAACTACATTGTCTTTCATCATGTTTATTGTTTCTGAATTTATCATATGATAAGAATCATCTGTTAATGGGCAATGAAGTGAAATCAAATCACTTTCTGCCAACAATGTGTCAAGATCAACATATTCAACAAAATCCAAATCAGGATTTTGATATATGTCATAAGCAATTACTCTCATTCCAAAGCCCTTGCATATTCTACACATTGCTGCGCCAATCTTTCCTGTGCCAATTATTCCTGCTGTTTTCTTAAAGAAATTAAGTCCTGTAAGTCCCACAAGGCTAAAATTATTCTCTCTAACCTTAATATAGCCCTTATGAATATGCCTGTTACTTGCAAGTGCCAATGCCATAGCGTGCTCTGCTACTGCCTCAGGTGAATATCCCGGAACTCTGAAAACAAGAACTCCTCTCTCCTTAGCTCTACTAATATCCACATTATTAAAACCTGCGCATCTTAACAAAATAATCTTTACGCCATTGTCTGCCAAAGCATCTATAACCTTGTCGCTGAAATCTGAACTTACAAAACCACATACAGCCTCAAAGCCTTTGGCATACACTGCGTTTCTTACGGAAATATCACTATCAACGTATTCGATTTCAATGTCCTCATACTTTGTCAAAACCTTATCAAAAGATTCCTTGTCATATTTCTTTGTATCATAAAATAAAATTTTCATACCTGCACCTTCCTAACATTTAAATTTCCATATGGATTAACTTAGTTATAAAGTTTTAATCGTAATATGTCAATTTTTGTTTTTAGTCAATTTATTATAATCCATCCTGCACTCGTCTCTCTTCCACTGCCTGCTGAACCATCATATCTTTAACCTTCATTAGACGAATCTGTGTGCTACGCTCATTTTCATCCAACTTCATTGTTATATACTTTATGTTTTCCATTGCTTCAGGAATTATTACATGTTCTAATGCATTTACTCTTCTTCTTGTTTTTTCAATTTCAGTTGCCATAAGCTGACAGGATTTTTCTACCTCTGCCAGTTTAAGCATATCTTCAAAAACAGTACTTAAGGAGTATACTGCGTCATCCAAATCTCCTGCTGTAAAAGCATAGCCATAAGAGTATATGTCATTTCCACTTATTTCGTCATTGGTTGAAAAAGTAGGTATGTCAACGCTCATTACATTCTTAACACCTTGATTAATATTCAGGCTTTTCTTTGATGCCATAAGTGCAGTGTTCAAAACCTGTTCACTCATGCCTGCCCTTGCAATGGCAAACTCCATGTTGGCATTTTTTATGCCTTTTTCAACTTTAAGTCTTAATTCCATATTTTCTTTTATAAGATCCATAAACTGTCTTACCAGCTCATCTCTTTTATCCTTTAAAAGCTTGTGACCTCTAGTAGCAGAAAGCAGCTTTTTCTTCTGTTTCGTTAATTCCATTCGGGTTGGATTTACTCTTGTTCCTGCCATAATTTTCCCTCATTTCTAAAAACTATCTAAAAAATCAATACAACCAATATTAATTCTAATCCTGCTGCTTATAATATTTTTCAAGGAACTTATCATCAATTCTCTTTAACTCCGACTTAGGAAGCATTGACAAAAGTTTCCAGCCAATATCCATCGTTTCCTCAATGGAACGGTTTGCGTCATAGCCCTGTGAAACATATTCCTTCTCAAACTCGTCTGCAAACTTAGCATAAATAAGATCAATGTCTGACAGTGCAGCCTCACCAAGAATTGTCATAAGTTCTTTGGCTTCCTTGCCTCTTGCGTAGGCTGAGAAAAGCTGATTCATTACGTTACTGTGGTCAGCTCTTGTTTTTCCTTCGCCAATACCTTTGTCCTTAAGTCTTGAAAGAGATGGAAGTACATCTATTGGTGGTGTAATTCCTTTTCTGTAAAGGTCACGGCTTAAGATAATCTGTCCCTCTGTAATATATCCTGTAAGGTCAGGGATAGGATGAGTCTTGTCATCTTCAGGCATTGTAAGAATCGGAATCATTGTAATACTACCGTCTTTGCCACGCTGACGACCTGCACGCTCATACATTGTTGCAAGGTCAGTATACATATATCCCGGATAACCACGTCTGCCCGGAACTTCCTTTCTTGCTGCAGAAACTTCTCTTAATGCGTCTGCGTAGTTTGTAATATCAGTTATAATTACAAGTACGTGCATTCCTTTTTCGAAGGCAAGATATTCTGCTGCAGTAAGTGCCATTCTAGGCGTTGCAATACGTTCTACCGCCGGATCATTGGCAAGATTGATAAACAATACCGTTCTGTCAATTGCCCCTGTTTCCTTAAAACTATTTATAAAAAAGTTTGATTCTTCAAAAGTAATACCAACTGCCGCAAAAACAACTGCAAAAGGTTCGTCAGTTCCAATAACCTTTGCCTGTTTTGCAATCTGGGCTGCAAGGTTGGCATGTGGCAAACCTGAAGCTGAAAAGATTGGTAGTTTTTGTCCTCTTACAAGAGTGTTAAGTCCGTCAATTGCTGAAATTCCTGTCTGGATAAATTCAGAAGGATAATTTCTCGCTGCCGGATTCATCGCCACACCGTTAATATCTCGTCTTTCCTCCGGAAGAATGTCAGGACCTCCATCTATTGGATTTCCCAAGCCGTCAAAAACTCTTCCAAGCATATCCGGCGAAACTCCAAGTTCCATGCTTCTTCCAAGAAAACGTACTTTGCTGTTAGACAAATTAATGCCTGTAGAGTCTTCAAATAGCTGAACCAGAGCATTACTTCCATTAACTTCAAGAACTTTACATCTTCTTACTTCACCGTTTGCAAGTTCTATTTCACCTAATTCATCGTAAGTAACATTTTCCACATTTCTAACCATCATAAGTGGTCCTGCTACTTCCTGAATTGTTCTATATTCCTTTGGCATATTAGAAGTCCTCCTTTTCCAGTGTATTTGCCACCTCTTCGGCAAGCTTGTCCATTATTTCATTGAACGCTTCGTCAAGCCTGTCTTCGTGTGTATATTTAAAACGTCCGATTGCTTCACGTACAGGCATCTTAATAAGCTTATCAACGCTTGCTCCCTGTTTAAGGGCTTCCATTGACTTATTATAGAAACCAAGTACCAATTCCATCATCATATACTGCTTTCTAAGTGATGTATAGGTATCAACTTCATGGAAAGAGTTCTGATGCAAATAATCTTCTCTTATTGAACGGCTTGCTTCCATCTTTAATCTGTCAGGTGCAGACAAAGCATCCATGCCTACCATTTTGACAATTTCATCAAGCTCTGCTTCTTCCTGCAATAATTTCATTAACTCCTGTCGAAGCTTTAACCAATCTTTATTAACATTTTCTTCAAACCATCCACCAATTCTGTCTACATAAAGAGAATAACTTGTAAGCCAGTTAATTGCCGGAAAATGTCTCTTGTATGCAAGGTTTGAATCAAGTCCCCAGAATACTTTTACAATACGAAGTGTTGCCTGAGATACAGGTTCTGAAATATCACCACCTGGAGGAGATACAGCACCGATAACTGACAAAGCTCCTTCCCTGCCTTCTTTTCCAAGGGTAACAACATCCCCGGCACGTTCATAAAACTGTGCAAGACGGCTTCCAAGGTATGCCGGATAACCTTCTTCACCGGGCATCTCTTCCAAACGTCCTGACATCTCTCTTAAAGCCTCTGCCCAACGGGATGTTGAATCTGCCATTAAAGCTACTGAGTACCCCATATCTCTAAAATATTCTGCAATTGTAATTCCTGTATAAATTGAAGCTTCTCTTGCTGCAACAGGCATATCTGATGTGTTAGCAATAAGAACTGTTCTCTCCATTAATGACTGTCCTGTTTTTGGATCCTTTAATTCAGGGAACTCATTAAGAACATCTGTCATTTCATTTCCACGTTCACCGCAGCCAATATATACTACAATATCTGCTTCAGCCCATTTTGCAAGCTGATGCTGAATAACCGTTTTTCCACTTCCGAAAGGTCCCGGAACTGCTGCAACGCCACCTCTGGCAATTGGAAACAAAGTATCGATAACTCTTTGTCCTGTAACCAAAGGCTTATAAGGAGCTTTTTTCTCTTTATAAGGTCTGCCTTTTCTAACAGGCCATTTCTGCATTAAAGTTAATTCCTTTTCACCATCTTCTGTCTTAACTGTGGCAACAGTTTCAGTAACGTCATATGTTCCACCTTTAATACTTGAAATTTCACCCTTAATTCCATATGGAACCATTATCTTCTGAGTAACGGCTGCTGTCTCCTTAACTGTTCCAATAACATCTCCCGGTTCAACAATGTCCCCAACTGAAGCTGTTGGAACAAACTCCCATTTTAACTCTCTTTTCAAAGAAGGTACGGAAACACCTCTCTTTAGAAGATTGCCCGATACCTTCATAATATCATCAAGTGGTCTTTGAATTCCGTCATAAATACTACCGATAAGACCCGGTCCAAGTTCTACTGACATAGGCGCTCCCGTTGATACAACAGGCTCTCCCGGTCCAAGTCCGGCTGTCTCCTCATAAACCTGAATTGATGCTCTATCTTCATGCATTTCTATAATTTCACCAATAAGATGCTTGTCGCTAACCCTAACCACGTCAAACATATTGGCATCACGCATTCCCTCTGCTATTACAAGAGGTCCTGCTACTTTCTTTATTACACCCTTGCTATACTCCATGTTTTATTCCTTCCCAAATACAATATCCGAACCAATAGCCTGCTCTACACAATCCTTAACTCCTTTAACTCCGTCTCCAGTATTACCTTTAACTCCGGGGATTAATATAATTGCCGGAACTATCTGTTCCCTGTATTTTTCTATCTCTGCTGAAAGCTGTTTTGCTAACATTTCTGTAATGTATATAATGGCATATTCACCTGCAGCTATTTTTCTTAGCAAATGTGCTGCCTCTGTTACGTCGGTAACCGGAAATGTATCAAGTCCCAGTGCGCTAAAGCCATATATACTGTCATAATCACCTATAACTGCTACTTTATGCATACATTACCCTTACCCTTTCTTTTATAAACTCATTGTCAAAACCATTAATTTTGCCCGAAAGAATAATTTTTACTGTTTTAATTTCATTCTCTCTTGCAATAACATAAGCAATAATGGGACCTATTGAAAAAGAGTCATATTTCTGTGACTTTATATCTTCCACAATCTTATTGTCACACCAGCATTCAAAAACTGATTTTGATATTTTTAAAGCACTAACTGCCTGACTATAGCCTATCTTTTCAAGATAAGAACAAACTCCATCCAAGCCGTCCTTGCAAGCTATAATCAATTCCGTAACGCTTACTCCGTCACAACTTACAAGTGCTTTTGAAACAAAAGATGCGTCCTTATTTGTAGCTGCACATCTTACTGCTATTTTAATGTCTGATATGGTAACCAGGTCATCTGCGTATTTTTTAATCATTTCATTAGTTGCTTCCTGACCTGCCTGCTTAATTGCCTCCAGTGTTGCCCTGTCAATAATCACATCGCACAACTGTCCATCGCCAGTCTGCATAAGAACTGTTGTTGCATCCTTTGCCGCCTGCTCCATGCCTTTAGGAAGCAGATTGTAATTGCCTTGCCTTATACAATTTTTCAAGAATTCCGTGTCTGTTTTTGTATCTTCATAAAACACATTTTCAGTTTCAAGTTCAGTACAAACATGCTTAATTGCCGCCTTAAGATTATGGTACTCGTTGGCAATGGTGAGAATCTCACATTGTTCCTTGTCTTCAATTAATTCATCCAGAACCTTCCACGTTCTCCTTCGCTCCTGTTCAAGCATTTCCTCCAAACTCTGATCCGGGTTTCCGTTCCCCCAGCCCCTGGTTCTTAAGAAATCCATAGCCTCGTCATAATCCTTGCACTGCACCAACTGATTAATGTTTTCATCTGTAAACAAACTACCTTCAAGCGCTCTGATTCTGGCAACACCATAAATATATTCCTGCTCCATGGCATTACCCCCTATCCAAACAACTGCTTATTGGCAATATCTTTTATTCTGTCAATATTAGAATCAAACAAAGCCTTCAAAGTACAATTCTCTTCAATCTCTCCATAAACTAATACAAAACCGTCCTTAATATTAGCCGGCTCCTTATCAATTACAAGCTCTCCCTGATTCTCTGCCACAATCTCTTTTACTCTATCTTCAAAGCCATTAGGAATCCTATCCAAATCCTTCTTAGAAAAACAAATCTTTCCCTTGCCCTGCTGAACATTCTTCCTTAAAAGCTTCTCCAAAACGTTAAAATATTCTTCATCATTAAGACCTGCTATACTCTCCCTAGCCTTATCAATAGCCTGTTCAATAACCTGCTGCTTAGCCCTAAGAATAGAATTACGTTCCAAAAACTCCATACCTGAAACCGTCTTCTCCTCATAAAGCTTGCGGTCAGCCAAAGCCTTCTTCTCAATCGAAACAACTTCTACTTCTACGTCTTTTTTAATTTTATTCATATAGTCCTTGCAAAAAACATCTGCTTCTTTCAGAATTTCATCTGCTTCCTGCTTAGACTGATTTCTAATCTCCTCTACAATGTTATCCAAACCACTCATGCAGCCCCTCCTTTCTTTTGCACGTCATTAACCACAACAACAATTCTCACATAATCTTTTCTCACTGCAATGGTTGAAAACGTGTAATTTCCATTACCTATTTTTTCTTTCAGTATTATTCACTCTAATTACTTTCGCCCCTGTGGGGGATGAAAACTTTAGAAGAAGGTACTCTGAAGCCGTCGGTCCTTAGAAGGTGGGGCAGCGAAAGCTGTCACGGCTTCTTAGTACCGCTACGAGCTGAAGGTAGCGGGAGCGTGCCTTCGATAAAGATTTCATCCTACCACAGGGATGTGAAAGAAAATTATAGTGCAATACCGTTTACTGATAAGAATGATATCAAAAGAGCTAAAATTGCGTATGTTTCTACCATTGCCGGGAACAACATTGCTTTTGCGAATTGTTCAGGTCTTTTTGCTACAATTCCAATACTGGCTGCTGATGTTTTTCCCTGATACTTACCTGAGATTAAACCAACTATTGCCATTGGAAGGCATGCTGCCAATATCTGTAATCCCTGTGATGATGTTACTGCAACTGCTCCACTACCAATGATTCCGATTTTTGATAATGTAATGAATCCAATAAGAAGTCCATATAAGCCCTGTGTGCCCGGAAGTAACTGCATAATAAGTACTTTTGCAAATTTTGATGGATCTTCCGTCATTACTCCTGATGCAGCCTGTCCTGCAATACCTACACCTATTGCTGAACCTGCCCCTGCCATAAGTACTGCAAGTGCTGCTCCAAGCAATGCATAAAATAAACCTAAATTATCGAAAAATGTTCCTAAAGTCATAATTAATTCTCCTTTACTTTTACATATTTTGTATCCGCCTTAAATGGTTTAAACTCTCTTCCGCCACCTTCATAAAATTTTCCAAAGAATTCAACAAACTGTAGTCTGTTGGTATGAACGTAGGCTCCCAAAAGGTTTATTGCCATATTGAATGTGTGTCCGATTAGGAAAACCACTATAAAGAAAATTACTCCCACTATTGATTTTCCCATCATTGCTGCCATTGTGTTAATTACCTGGGCTATTACTCCTGTTGCAAGTCCAAGGGCAAGTAATCTTGAATATGATAGCAAATCACTTAGCCAGCTTGTTGTGTCATACAGGCTGTAGGCTCCAAGCAATAATCGCTTCACAGGATTTTTTGCTCTTCTTCCTGCCATAAGAAGTATTCCAACCATGCCACCTATTGTCATTATCTTTGATAGCATACTAAGCCACGCCGGGAAGACTATTGTGCTTCCTGCCAATGAGGCAAATATACTTGTTGGAATAAGCATTAATATTAATCCAATCAAAAATACATACCAAAGAACAACATCGCATACAAATGACATTACATCTTTTTGTTTTAGCATCATATATCCCTTAATTCCAAGTCCGGTAAACAAATGAACAATACCGAAACATAAGCAATATATAAGCATTTTCATTGGCTGTTTAATAGGTTCAAACCACAGCGCCGGTATTCCTATGTTTACTCCAAAGAATGTTTTTCCTATAACTGTTATTGCATCTCCGAAATATCCTCCGAAAAGTATTCCCCATATTAATGTTGAAATTCCACAGTACATAAACATTCTAAGTGTTTTCGCCATTGTTTCTTCCATATTCGGGAATTTTTTTAAAACTATAAAACATCCAATAAACATTAAAAATCCGTAAGCTGCGTCTGACAGCATTATTCCAAATAAGAAATAATAGAAGAATGCTGTTATTGCCGTTGGATCAATTTCCATTTTGTTAGGAAAACCAAATGATGTTACAACACCTTCAACTGCTCCCTGAACTTTTCCGTTAGTTAACAGCACCGGAACGTTCTCTTTTTCCGTTGGCTGTTCCACGTCAATTGCCACATTAAACTTGGTTTCCAGTTCTTCTTTTAATGCCTCAACCTGTTTCTCAGGCATATAACCTGTAACAAAAAAAGTATGTTTGGACTGTAAAAGCTTTCCTACCACCTTGTACTTGTCCGCTCTGGTTTTGTAATAATCTCTTATTTTCTTAAACTCAAATCTGTAATCTGCTTCTCTTTCCATTTGAGCTTTTATATTTTCAATGTCCAGATTATATTCTTTAATTCTATCCTCTCGTTTTGTAACCGAAGCTGTTGGTATGTGATGAACCATAATAGGCGGTTTGCTAAAATCCAGTTGCCTTAAGGCTTTTTCAACCTGCTCCAAATCATGTTTCATATAAGATACGGTTACATAAGTCTGATATTTGTCCGCCGAAACTATCTGCATATACAGTGATTTTGGAAATTCTTTTAAGCTTTCTATTTTTCTTATCAAATCCTGTTCCGTATATGAACCTGAAATAACGCCCACCATAAACCCGGTGTTTTTGGTTCCCTGAAAATTCATTGGGACATCAAGTTCAAGCCACGGTTGCAATGCCTGTATTTCGTCTAAGCATTTCTGCTTTCCTGACTCTTTTTCATCTATACTTTTCTTCTGCTCGATTATGTCATTAACAAGCCCGTTAATTTCATTTCGCTTATTTACTATTTCGTAATAATCGTCCGAGCTAATAACTTTCTTTCCTTCAAGGCTTGAAAGCATTGACTTTTCTTCAGGAATATAAGCTTCAAGAATTTCTAATGCATTGTCCGTTAACGCCGCCTGTCTCTCGTAAAGTGAAATCTGGGTTGCCGTGTTCACTTTTTCAAACACCTTATCCTCTTTCACTTCCTCATGAACTTCCAGACAGCCCTTTAATTGCAAAAGTTCCAAAATCTTTTTTCGGTCTTTCTTCATTGCGCATATATTTATTTTGCACATTTTCAAAACTGCCATAAATTCTCCATTCTGTCATTTAAATGACGGGTTATGCCTTAAAATGATTTAAATGTTCCCCTCTACCTTAGGATTATACGGATTGTAACCTGCTTTGTAATCCTAAAATAAATACTCTACTATGGCTTTCACCGTGCCATCCATTTTCTCATATGACTTGTTCTTCAATTGCATAACCTTTAAGTCAATCTCTTTCTGTTGCTCATCTTTGTACTTTTCGCATTTTGCAACTGTCTCTGCCATTTCCTTTTCTGCTTTTTCCTTGGCTTCCTTTAACCTTTCAGTTCGATATTCAGCCCCTTGTATCTTAACTTGATTCTTCATGTCCTGCCCGTTAACTTTCGCAGTGCTTATAACCTTGTCCCCTTCAAGCTCTGCTAACCTAACCGCATCAACCGTCTCCTTTATCATACTAACCTCCTTCCCTATACAAAATTGTGCATTCTGTCCGATTTTTTATTGTTTTTTATTACTTTTTGTATATTTTTAACTAATTATGCTAATATAATAATTCATCTAAAAATTATATGCAAGTTACATTTTTAGTCACTAGTACTTTATTTATACATTTTCTCATTCAAGTCGCTTTATTTTACGATTTTTAAGTTATGAATTTATATACTTGGATTCTCTAAAATAGTTTGTGCTTATAAAACAAAATCATACATTTTTAGGAATAATAGTTAAGGAGCTGCACTCCAATGGTTTGTCACCACTAAAGACACAGCTCCTTAAATGTTTTTAATTTTATTCGTGTTATTGATAAACCAGCACTTTGTATTTTATGCTCCACTTACCGTATTTTTTATTGTTCTTCTTTCCAAAATATGGTCTTACCTTTACATAAATACTGTTCCTGCTGTTTACTTTTATTACGCCTTCCTTAACTTGGTACTTTAAATTAAGTTTTAACTTTTTATTCAATTCTCCTTTTTTAGTATTGAATTTTTTCTTCAGTTTATTGCTTTTTTGTGTAACCACAATCTGATAACCGCTAGCCTTTTTTATTTTATTCGCTACAACGTATAGCTTTTTTGTTTTTACCCTATATTCAAGCTCTGCCACGCTCCCCCTGTTCTTTACCTTTTTTGAATACTGTATAACCGCATCTTTTGGAAAAGCTCCCTCTTCTATTTTGGGATTGCTACGTAAATATACTTTTCTTAAAAGATTGTCATCAAAACAATATTTACCAATTAGTTTTATTTTCTTATTAAACTTAACTGTTTTAATATTGTTACCAGCAAAAGCCTGTTCTCCAATTATTTGAATATTGTTTTTTAACTTTAATGTACTAATTCCTGTGTGATAGAAAGCATAGTCGCCGATTTCTTTCAGCTTGCCATTCAGTTTCACATCACTCAAATTTCCTAGCTGATAGCAGGCATAAGAGTCTATTTTTTCCACAGTGTCAGGCACCTTCAAAGATTCTCCACCATAAAATAGCACTAATTCTTTCCCATCTTTTGTTAACAACATTCTGTCTTTTTCTTCATAGTACTTGTTGTTATTAATTAAAACTATTTTCGGAAATGGGGCCATGTCGCTGCTAATCATCTCTCCCAAATTTTCACATCTTCCTGCCAACTCCAGTGTTCTTGGAGTGTCTAAGTAAAACGCATTTCCGGTAGCCACAACATCTCCCAATATTGTTACCTTACTTAGATTAAAATATCCTGATAATGATCCTGATGATATTTCCTTAATATCATCTGCCAAAACAATATACCTAACCTGATTTTTTATCTGCCCTACATCTACCTTTTCTAATTTTTCACAACCGCTAAAACTAAGAACACTGCTCTTTTCATCAAATTTCCATTTAACAGATGAATTATTGTAGTCCTTCATATGTTCATTGTTTAACTCCACTTTCTTGTCCTGTACAAAAGATGCTGCATTCACAGAATTACAGGCTAACATAGTTATTACCAATATAATTGCAATTATCTTTTTCATTGGTTTTCCTCCTCTCATCAGATACAAAACACTTGTATCAACACCAATCAATCAGTTTCTTATACTCTTTACTCCTCTCTTTGTTTTTTTATCCACGCTCATTTGGGTTAGTTAAGCCCTTCTATTAAATATAACGAATAAACTCGCCAAAATATGCCAACAAAAATAAATTTTTTACCGTACCTTGTCTTATATTTATAGCATAACATATTTATGTATACTTTACTTTATATATTTTCCGGCTACGCAATTATACTTTTTAAAAAAGAAGAGATAGCAAGTTAATGCAATAACAAAACTAATACATTAAGGAAATTGTTATGATTTCTTATATATTTATCGCAGCCAATTACGTGTCGTAAAACCGAAACGCTGTCCCACACGTAATTTATTGAAGCTAAGCTTGTCTTACCGCTTCCAATTACGTGTCGTAAAGCGAAAACGTTGTGTCACAAGTAATTTATTAAAGCTAAGCTTGTCTTACCGCTTCCAATTACGTGTCACTGAAAGAAAATGCTGTGTGACAAGTAATCACCCACAAATTCACTACGATTTTGTGAAAAATTACGTGTCAGCAGAAGGAAATCTTATATGACACGTAATTGCCCAAAAATTCACTTTAATATTGTAAAAAATTACGTGTCAGCAGAAAGAAAAGTTATACGACACGTAATCAATGATGTAATTACAAGTTATACTGAACCTCGGGGTGTGGACACTACACTAGACGACTTTATACGAAAAATTAATAGTATCCTCCTCCGGGGTGTGGACATCTCCCCAAACAACTTTGTACGAAAAATAAATATCATACCGCATCCCGAGTCATAGACACCTCCCCAAACCACTTTGTACGTAAAATTAATACTATACTCCCACCCGAGACATAGACACTCCTCCCATACGACTTTGTACAAAAAACAAACTTCAAGTATCCCTACAAAAAAGGCAATCCCCACCAAGGAACTGCCCATATTTTAACTTCTAGTATTCTATTTTTCAATCAACTTTATTGCTAAGCATCCTCCAATCACAAGACTTATAAGCACATTTATTGTGACTATCATTCCTGAGCCGATTATCCCTGTCATATTCATCACTCCCACTTCTTTATTAAATCCTATGTGTATCGCATTATCTTCATTCAGTTTTTTCAACTAAAATCTGTATTTCCAATTAGAAATTCCTTATTGGAAATTACCAATTAGAGATTCCCAATTAAAGACTTCCAATTATGAATTTTCATGCTGCATAATCCATTTTTGATTTTAAATTTCTTTCCTTCTGATAATGCTTTTCCTTTACACTTTTATACTAATTAAGAAATGTTAAGTTTTGTTTATGATAAAGTTAAATCTTTTTAATATTTGTCTGTGCGGTTAAACTCCATTACAAACTCAACGCCGTTGTGATGATTCTTGGCATAACATACTCCGTTGTGGTTCTTTACAATGTTTCTTACAATATAAAGGCCAAGTCCAACGTTTGATTCTTTTACCCTCTCGTCAGTCTGGTAGAAGCCTTCCCAAATCTTGCTTAGCTCCTCCTCTTTTATGTTGTGGCCATTATTGAAAACAGAAATAACTGCTTTATCGTCTACACTTTTTAATGTGACAACTGCTGTACCTTTTTCCGGAATGTGCTCGTAAGCATTAATTATATAATTGTTTATGGCCTGTTCAATCTGCTCATTATTCATATTAATATAAATATTGTCTTCTATATCAAATCTGCAATTAGCTTTCTTTGACCAAAATAGTCCCATATATTTGTCCTTCATTCCGTCCAAAAGTTCTGAAAGACTGTCAACTTTCATCGGACCACTTAAAATAATATCCCCCTCAAATGATGAATTAAGCATTTCTCGAATCAGGTTGGACATCTTCTGTATCTCTTCCATTATTGACTCGTAATACTCACTCATTGCCTCGTCATTATCCATATTCATCATTTCAAGCTGTGTAGAAATAATGGCAAGTGGCGTTTTCAATTCGTGAGTTGCCGCCCCAATAAACTTCTTACGTCTTTCATCAAACTCTATTAACTCTTTATTCTGAGTTTTCAACAAATAGTTATAATTATTTAATTCGTTAAGGTTACTGGAAATCTTAAGATACATACTTTTCATCTGATCTGACAGATTTCCTATTTCATTGTTAGGGAAATCATATTCTTCAAAATTAATTGGCTCATTATTTTCCATTTTCTTTGCCAGTTTTCCCAATTTTTCAATAGGCTTAACTGTCCTCTGTGCCATATAAAATGAAAAAGGAATACCTAATATTAAAATAATAATCATTTCAACCAGCATAAACCTGCTTATCAGTCCTATGCTGTTCTCTAAGGTTCTAAGCTTTACACTACAATATACATAATATGTTTTTACATTCTGATCTATTTTGCCCTTAAGTCTAATCGCTGTTCTGCCCTCTGACACATTTGCCTTAGGTGTATATGTATATTCATATATTTTTTCATCGAACTTTCTTCTTTTTATATTTTTCTTTCTTTCAGGCGTATCTCCTGAAAAATATATGATTTTTTCACCATCATAAATTGCAATAAGTCCACCTTTGTCCGAAAATTCTTTAAATCTCTTCCTATCACTCTTTGTTAAAGACGACAAATCCATTCCCTGTGCGTCCTCAAAAACACTGTTCATTATTTTCTTATTATTTACAATAATGAATTCTTCTGAGAACATATTATAGAACAAAATCATGCTTCCCACTGTAACAAACAAAAAGAATAATACCGTTACAAGATAGGTTGTTCTTAACTTAGTCTTCATTTATTTTACCTCAAATCTGTAACCAACACCGTAAACTGACGTGATGTAAGGATACTTGTCCGTCATCTTTTTTCTTAACTGCTTTACAAGTGTGTCTACAGTTCGCATATCGCCGTCGTAATCAAAGCCCCAAACTGCATCCAATATATTTTCACGCTTCAAAACCACTTTTTCGTTTTCGCACATATATACAAGCAAATCAAATTCCTTAGGAGTTGTATCTACAAACTCGCCATTAATATATGCTTTTCTAAACTGCTTTTCTAATTTAAGCGCGCCTTTTTCAATTACGTCCGTGTCTTCATTGCTATTTTTCTGAATCAACTTATCCATATGTACAAGTAAAACCTTCATAAGAAATGGCTTTGTTATATAATTGTCCGCACCGTTATTTAATCCGTTAAGCTGGTCTTCTTCTGATTCCCTTGCTGTCAACATAATAACCGGCACCTGCGAATGTTCTCTTATTTCTTTCAAAACATCCACACCGTCTATGTCGGGAAGCATTCCGTCAAGAAGTACAATATCTAAATTCTTGCTATTTTCATAAAAAAGTTCAAGCCCTACTTTTCCGTTTTCTGCCGCCAAAACTTCATAATCGTTTCTTGACAAAAACTTTGTTAAAACTTCTCTTAACTTGTTATCATCTTCAACCATAAGAACCAATCTTCTGTCGTTTCTCATATTTCATCTCCTGTTATATTTGCTACTATTTTTAAATCTGATTATTTTGTTATTAATTTTCACAGTATCTTTGCTGTTTTTTTATTTACAGCTTTATACAAAGATTATACTAAAATAATTGTATGATGTTAATATGAATATTTTTTTACATTTTTCAAAATTTTATTTTTGTTTTCTTCAATTAGACTTTTCCCCTAAAAGTGTCTATTAGATTTTTTCCCCTAAAAGTTGCTTTTTATTTTCATATAGATTAAAATTATAAGATATTCTAGAATAATAACATTCGGAGGTTTGTATGGAATTACTTCAATTAAAATACTTTAAGGATGCTGCCGAATTAGAGAATTTTTCTAAGGCAGCTAAGAAGAACATGGTTCCTCAACCGTCTATTAGCTACGCAATTAAGAAACTTGAAGATGAATTAGGTGTTCTACTTTTTGACAGAAACGGTCGAAAGATTTTTTTAAATGAAAACGGGGAATATGTTTATCAGAAGGTTTCTTCCATTCTTAACACTGTAGATGAATGCACGGCATATTTTGCCAATACTAATGTTGAAGATATTAAGCTTTATATTCAGGATGGTGATTTCTTTATCTCACATTTATCTGCTGATTTTATGTCAGCCTATCCTAATGCTCATTTTGTTTATGCTACTGTAGAAGAAGTTCTTCACTCTGATAATCCTCCATATGACTTTACTTTTATGCTGCCTATTTGCGATATGAAAGATTTTAATTATGAATTGTTATTAAAGGACGAGTTTGTGCTTTTAGTCTCCAAAGATAATCCTTTAAGTAAATATAATGAGATTGAGCTTTCAATGATAAAGGATGAACCATTTGTGGGACTATATGATACTATTCCGGTAAGAGTTGTTACTGACACAATATGTAAGGCTGCCGGTTTTACACCTAATTATGTTTTTAAAACTCATGAAGACTTTGCAACTACCTACAAGGTTTCTCAAAACGCAGGTATTTCAATCATGCCATATAAATATTACATGATTCATCCTGATTCAAACATAAAGGTTATTAAATTAAAAAATGCAGAGTTTAACTATTTGTATCTTTCCTGGCCAAAGGATAAAATATTATCGCCTATAGAAAAAACATTTGCTGACTATTGTAAAAAATGGTTTAGCAATCTTAAATAACAAAAAATCAAGACTTCCACATAACGGATGCTATGGGGAAGTCTTTCTTATTATATTTAGAAAATTTTCAAAAATTTTTATTGCACAAAAAAAGAGCTGCACCTTAATGATTATAAATCATTAACACTACAACTCTTCTAGCAGGGGTGGTAGGAATCGAACCCACCTCTGGAGTTTTGGAGACTCTTATTCTACCGATGAACTACACCCCTATCTGCAATTTTGCATAAGGATGTTCATACCATAATTACCTAGAGATGTCAAACAAATATTGAAAATAAAAATAGTTTTTTTCATATTTATACAAATTCTAAAGCAAAACGCTATGAATATCCGCAATTTATCTAGCCCTCTACCACAACAATAATAGATATTTAAATATGTTGTGGTGCAAATTAGAAGAAATCTAGTTTGAAACAGCTGAAATATGTAACATTCTCTTGAAAAACAGATACTCACTGCCATTATTATTACAGAAATTACAATTATCAAAAAGCAGTTATTATTATCAGGAACAATCCCTACAAAAAGAAGATAAATATACACTTTTACGTGTTAGAGTCATTAAATTATTTACAGAGAATAAAGGTCGATATGGTTACAGACGAATTCACGCCCTACTTAAGCGTGAAAATATAATTGTCTCAGAAAAAGTTATTCGTAGGATTATGAAAGAAGAAAGGCTGTTCACATGATAATTCTGCCTGTGAGGGCTTATTTGGAAGAATTAAAAATGAGATGTTCTATAATGCAGATTGGTCTGGGGTAAACATCTCAGAATTTATTGGTATTTTAAATGAATATCTTTATTGGTATAATGAAAAAAGAATAAAAAAATCATTAGGATATTTGAGTCCTATAGAGTACAGACATAGACTTGGATTGGTCACTTAGATAGTCCAAGAAAATGTCCGCACCCTCGACTCTAAAAATCCGGAAACTAAACTTATACTGTTATAATTTCCGGATTTTATAAATTAATTAACTTTTTTAAATATAACCATTGTTTTTTAAGAAAGTATATATTCCATCTTTCCTTGGTGCATCACATACATAATCTGCCATATGTTGCAATTTTTCAGAACCATCTATATCTTTAACTGCTATTCCTATTTTTGCATTTTCAAGCATTTCCCAGTCATTCTCCTGATCTCCAAATGCCATATAATCATTTTCATTAAATCCATAGTATTTCATCAATTCACGAATGCCTGTTTGTTTAGATATTCCCTTTGCCATAACATCATAGCAAACTGTAGGACATGGCACAATTCGCGCTGAAATATCTTTTTCCAGTTCAGAAAAATCGTAACCCATAGGAGCGAATATATTAATTTTCACAATCTCCTCACCCTTCCATTCTATATATGGTGGGATTTCTTCCTTATAATATTTTTTCCCCTCAACCAGACAATCAGTAATTTCAGTAGCCAGATAAGGGCCCTCAACTGTATCAAATATCAAAGACATATTCTTGTTATTACAATACTCTAATATTTTTTCTACATCTTCTCTCAAAAAGGGAAAATCCTTTATGCATCGCAACGTGTTGTCATATATCGCAGCACCATTATTCAAAACATATGCATCAAAAACAGATATATCTAAATCCTTTATACCACGTATACTGTTAATATCTCTTCCTGTAGCCAGTGCAACCTTATACCCTTTTTTTCTCAATTCCTCTATTGCTTTAATAGAAGAAGCCGGTATTTTTTTCTCTACGCAATCAATTAGCGTTCCATCCACATCAAAGAAAACTGCTTTCATTTCCACCTCCTAAATTCCTTGCTGGTCTGCCTCCGTTTCCCTACACATTTCAAATTTAAGAACCTGTTGTTTTCCTGTAGATATGGCAGTTTCAACTAACTCATCAAAATTTATGTCCATATCACGCATCATAACATTTTCAATCAGCATTCCTAAATTAGTACCACTTATTATTTTAATATTTTTACTACTCGTAGCAGCAAGTTCTGCTGAAATTTTAAATGGCGAGCCACCTACAATATCAGTAAAAAATATAATATTTTTACATTCTTCTAATTTGTCTAAAGCCTCTGTTAACTTTGTCTTCAACTCTTCTGTTGAATAAGTATCCGGGAAATCTACTGCTTCCAGATTTTTCTGTTGTCCTGCAACCAGTTTCACTGCACTGGCAATTCCCGTAGCGAAATTGCTATGTCCTGTTATAATAATTCCTACCATTTATATATCCTGCCTATTAATTATTTATAAAACTCTTAATTTCTTAATTGTGTGAACGTAGTCACCCTTTCCAAAAAGCGAAGATGTTCCAAGAATAAAACCTTTTACACCTTTTTGATTCAATTTTTTTATTTTCTCTTCAGAAATTCCACCATCCACAACTATTTCATAATGATATTTTTTCCTATTTTGAATAAATTCCTCTATTTTTTCGTCAATATATTCTAAATATGATTGACCTGCAAACCCCGGGTTAACGGTCATTATCATTACATAATCTACTATATGTAATATATTTTTTACAGTTTCAAATGATTTTGTAAAGGTCCAAAATACCATTAATACAATATTTTGGACCCTTTAATTTATATCTTGTATTTTCTGTCATTTGGAGTTATCTGGATATACACATCTACTCCTTTTTCTTTCAGCCGTTTCAGACACGCCTCATCCTGATCATCAACGTAAACATGGACTTCATGAAGTATATGCTTACCTTCTGATTTATGCATGTTTCCTATATTGCAATGTTTAATAGGAACTCCGCCATCAACTAACTGTTCAATCACCTGTGGAGTTTTTGCGACAATAAATATCTTTTGTGAAGGAGCAGCCTTTCCAATAATCTCAATAGTCTTTTTTATTGAGAAAAATCTAATCTGAACTCCTACGGCATCTGCAGTCATTTTCATTAATGATTTTGATAACTCATCATTACATGTTTCATCATCAACAACTAAAATTAAATTTGCACCACTTGCCGTAACCCAGACATTTCCAACCTGTCCATGCACCAAACGATTATCAACTCTTGTAAAAACAATGTTTATATCCGACATACCACATTTCCTCCTATAACCATCCTAATAATGACATTAATATTGCAAATGCTATTATTGCTAAAATTAGTACGACTATGCTTACCTTCTTCTTTTTGAAGATATAATATAGTATACCAACAAACAATGCTGGAAGCAAATTAGGGATAACTGAATCGAAGATTGATTGTACTCCAACAGTACCAAACAATTTTAATTTTTCCGGGAACTCAAAAGTTACATAACTTGGAATCATTGCTCCAACTACCATTACACCAAGAATACCTGCACCTTTAGTTAATGCTTTGGCATTTTCTGTTAATTTAGATATTGCTCCACTTCCCAGTTTGTATCCGGCTTTTAGGAAAAATACTCTTGAAACTGCCATTAAAATCCAAAATGCCAGGAAGAATATCGGTCCTAATATTGAATGCTGTTTACACAATGAGGCTGCTATACTTCCGCTAATAGGTAATAATGTAAACCAAAATATTGCATCACCGATACCTGCAAAAGATCCAAAAAGACCGGTTTTCATATTTTTTATTAATTTTCTATCAGCTCTATTTTCTTCCATTGATAAAACTAATCCCATCAGAAAAGATGCGGCATGTTGTTCCGTATTTATAAAGTCAACACCGTACTCATCCAACGCCTTGCTTACTTCTTCACTATCTTTTCCATGTATTTTCTCTAATCCTGGAAGTATGCTCCAGCCGAAACTATTACCCTGCATTTTTTCAAAGGTAAATCCTGTCTGGTAGAACATCGACCTTAAACCCAATTTTTTTAAATCTTTATTGGTAAGTTTATTTGTTGTCTCATTATATTCCTTCGCCATCATCTTCACCTCCTGTTACTACTGATGTTGTTTTTGCCTCTTTGTCTCTCATAAAATCAATCAGTACTAATGCAATTGCAAATAAAGCTACTGGTAAAACATTGTCAGGTTTCATAATGCTCATAATTAAAAATCCGATAATCAGATATGGAACATTTTCTTTTTTCACCATTACCTTTAACAATAGTGCAAGTCCAAGTCCCGGTAAAAGTCCTCCTGCTATTTCAAATCCGTGTGAAACGAATTCAGGGAATGAATTAACAAACTTTGATAATACATTCTGTAATGCATATGTGCTTAAGAATGCAACTACTGCATAAAGTGATGTTAAAATAATTTCAGGTAGGAACACATAAAACTTAAATTTTTTAATGTCATTTTGTTTTATTGCCTGCTCTACTTTTACGTTAAATCCTGAGAACAATGACTGACACGCGATAACGATCCACTGCATAAGCAATGCGAATGGTAAACTAAGTCCTAAAGCTGTTTCTGCCGATACTCCGCTCTTATAAGCCAAAACAACTGTCATAAGTCCTGCAATCAATGCATTAGGTGGTACTGTTCCACCTACTGTTGTAAGTCCTAAATAGGACAATTCTGCTATTGCTCCGGCTTCCAAACCAAGTTTCCAATCTCCCAATACAAGCCCTGTCACAAAACAGACGATAATAGGATGGAATACAAAGAAGCATTCCCATCTGGCATCCCACGCAAATGCAAATACAATCAGTGCCAGAATCAGTCCCTGTAACAATGTAACACTCATAATTACACCTCCTTATTATTATTAATTTAAAAAGTTACTGTAGTTTTTGATAAGCCAATAGGTTCATCCGGATTATATCCCCTTGCCAAAGATAAGAGACATGCAAATAATTGTGAAAACACAACCATTCCGAACACTCCTGCAACGCCTTCCGCTTCTTTCGGCAAAAGAACCGCTTCGTTAGCCATTGTAATATATTTTTCATTATTTGTAACAACTAATGTACTAACAGAAAAATCCTTTTTTATTTTTTCAACAAGTTTTATTGTACTATCATTTGTTTTTTCGTCAGTCAAAAAGAATATTACAGGTATAAATCTGTTTGTAGTTGCTATTGGTCCATGTGGATAATCACAGGATGAATATGCCTTTGCGTTTGTATAACTTGCTTCCATTATTTTAAGTTCAGTTTCATTAGCAACTGCATAACTAAATCCTCTTCCCAGTAATAAAATATCCTGAACATTTCTAAACAAAGGAACGCTTTTCTTTACCTGTTCTTCTATATTCTTACACAAACTTTGTTCTATAATATCCGGTGCTTTTTTTATCTGTTCCAACACTTTTTCATCGTGTGAAAGCACTGCTGCAAATAATAGTGTTATTACCATTTGAGACATATACGACTTAGCTGCCGTGAAACTTGTCTCTTTTCCGCATTCACAATTAATATAATAATTTCCCACATTTCTCATAAGACATTCGTGTTCATTGGTTACTGATACTGCAATGCCTCCCTGATTCTGGCATTTTTCCAGTACAGTATAAACGTCCTTTGCCTCACCACATTGAGATACTCCGATTGTCAAAACATCTGACAAATCTAATTTTCCATCCAACAATGTTATTATTGAAGGGTAAGCCATCGATGTTAATTTATCGGTATAAATCTCAAACGCATATTTTCCCACTAATAATGCATGCTCACTTGAACCTCTTCCTACTAAAAGAACCTTACTGATGTTCCTATTATCTACCTCTTTACATATATTTTCTATTATAGGCAGATTCACATCAATTACATGTCTTATTATTTCCGGTTGTTCATGAACTTCTCTCCACATATTAGATTTACTTACATCGTACTCGTACATTTATTATTTCTCCTTTCTTATTTTGTAACTTTGTAATGACAATGTTATATTATAATATTTTTATTGAAATGTCAACCTTTTTTTGCTAATATTTTATTAAGAGCATATATAGTCATAGCTCTATTTACTAAAGGAGATTTTTATTATGGATTATATTACAATTAACAAGTACTCTCTGGTTCCTCTATATTCACAATTGAAAGAATCAATAAAAGAGGCAATTCAAAATGGTATCCTAAAACCAGGAGATAAACTTCCAACAGAACATGAAATATGTAACCATTTTAATCTGTCAAGAACCGTTACAAGACAGGCATTTTATGAATTAATGAGTGAAGGGTACATTGTCCGTTACAAGAGCCGCGGAACATTTGTTAACCAACAAAGTAAAGAGAATGTATTTTTTAAGGAAATTATTAGTTTTAATGATGAAATGAAAATGTATGGTTTTGAACCCAAGACGGAACTTATTTCTATTGAGAAATTTATTTGCAATGACTACATTGCTGAGAAATCAGAATTTAACGTTGGAGATGAATTAATTAGAATTCAACGATTAAGATACAGAAACGATGATCCTATTGTTTTTGTTGATGGATATTACCGGGCTTCTGATATTCCCGAAATCGAAAAACATGATTTAGAAAAAGAATCTATGTTTTACATTTTAGAAAAATATTATAACATAAAAGTCATGCACACAAAAAAAAGATTTATGGCACGAATAGTTGAAGACAAATATGCCAATTATTTGTCCATAAAGAAAAAGTCTGCTGTTCAGTATGTAGAAAGTAAAGAATATAATCAACAGGACGAATTTGTTTCTTTTGATATTTCTATTTATGTGGGGGAAAAAAATATATTTGAGACAGAAATTAACAATCTTCCCAAAACTCTCCAATAGCACACAACTTATTATTTTTAAATTATCCAATACCACCGGCTTAGCCGGTGGCTTACATTTCTTATACGACAAAAAAAGCCCTTGTTTAAAGGAACCCCTTTAAACAAAGGCTTTTTAATAGCAGGGGTGGTAGGAATCGAACCCACCTCTGGAGTTTTGGAGACTCTTATTCTACCGATGAACTACACCCCTATCTGCAATTTAGCACAAGGATATTTATACCATAATTGCGTAGAGATGTCAAACAAATATTGAAAATAAAATAGTTTTTTTCATATTTTTTGTTCTTTAATTTCTTTTTTATGATTATGACTGGTCTTAATTTTTTTGAAAATAAAACTTATTTTATTGATACAAAATTAACAAATTCGCTGTATAATTTGTTATAGTGTAAAAAACGTGAAGCACGTAACAACCCCTGTAATAAAAGTTCGGTTGTTTCACATTATAAAATTTTTTTAAAAAGGATTGGTATTTATATGAAAAAAGGATTAATTTTGGAAGGCGGTGCCATGCGTGGAATGTATACTGCCGGAGTACTTGATATATTTATGGAAAATGATATTACTGTTGACGGTGCCATTGGCGTTTCAGCCGGGGCTGCCTTTGGTTGTAATCTTAAGTCAAAACAGATTGGCAGAACAATACGATACAATACCAAATATTGTCGTGATCCCAGATATGTTGGGCTTCGCTCTTTAATTAAGACCGGTGATATTTACGGTGCTGATTTTTGTTATAATCAGATTCCTAACCGCCTTGATATTTTTGACGTGGAAACTTATCAGAAGAATCCAATGGATTTCTACGTTGTAACTACAGATGTTGAAACCGGAAAACCTATTTATCATCTTTGTCCTAACGGCGATGCAACGGACATTAAATGGTTTAGGGCTTCTGCTTCAATGCCAATGGTTTCAAACATTGTAGAAATCGATGGTTTTAAAATGCTTGACGGTGGAATTTCAGATTCAATTCCAATTCACAAGTTTATGGAAATGGGCTACGAGAAAAATGTTGTCATTCTTACCCAGCATGACGGCTACAGAAAAAAGAAAAATTCAATGCTTCCGTTAATCAGATTAAAGTTGGGCAAGAAATATCCTAATCTTGTACACGACTTGGAAGTCCGCCATATTATGTACAACAAAACATTAGATGACCTAAAAGAACTTGAACGCAAAGGACTTGTCTACATTATCAGACCTGAGAATCCTGTTACAATCGGGCGCACCGAAAGAGATCCTGAAAAACTGCAGGCTCTATATGACATTGGTCGCAAAGAAGGGCTGAAACATATTAGAAATGTGAAAAGTTTCCTCGGAGAATAAATTAAATTAAAAGCATACCTGATAGCTATAAATTGTACCGACCCCAAAAAGTTAGACCTAAAAATCTAACGATTGGAGGCCGGTATTTTTATGGCTAGGTCGAAGCAAAAACGAATAAAAGAAAAGTTAAGATGGATGAGTCCTGTTCCATACAGGCTCCATCTCCTTACTGCATAAAAGAAAAACGAGACGACCGAAGTCGTCTCGTAAAAAGTCTAACTTTTGGGGTCACTTAACATTAGTGAATAGCCTTTTTCTTTTATAATAATTTTACATTTTACTTTGTAAGTTTCATTTTCTTCTTAGCACTCCATGGACCATACTTCTTGTTTCCATTGATTACTGTGAATGCTCTTGCCTGTACATAGTACTTCTTGTTCTTCTTAAGTTTCTTAAATGTAAGCTTATTACGTTTGAATACCTTTGTAATAGTCTTCTTCGCCTTAAACTTCTTAGTTGTTGAAACTCTTACTTCATAGCCCTTAGCACCTGCAACCTTCTTTAAAGAAATCTTTGCTTTAGTTGTTCTCTTCTTCTTTGTTGCCTTTGTTACTTTAGTCTTGCCAAGTTTTACATTAGCCTTGTCTTCGTTGCCACCATTGTTGAGTACTGTTGTAGTCTCATTAGCTACAGGCTCTGTCTTGACTGTTGTTTCGCCTGGTTTTACGTTTGTCTTTGTAGTTGTTTCGTCCGGCTTAACATCTGCCTTTGTAGTTGTTTCATCCGGCTTAACACCAGCCTTTGTAGTTGTTTCACTTGGCTTAGCTGTTGTAGGCACCTGTGTTGTTGGTGTCGGTTTAGTTGTTGTTGTAAGTTCAGGTGTTGTTGTTGGATGATTATCTACTACAACTTCTTTTGTTACACCCTTTGATTCAATTCCATTTAATCTTGATGTTACCTTAACAATATGTGTTCCGGCATCAATATTGTTGTATATATATGTTCCGGCTGTAGCTAAGTTCATATCCTTAACCTTACCATCGATATATACCCAATATGTCTGACCGTTGTCTGCCCCTGTCCATGTTACTGTAACAGTATTATAAGTTGGGCTTTCTACAACTAATCCTTCAGGTTCAACAGGCATATAAATGTCTGTTCCCATAATTGCTACTTCTGAAATCTGATATCCCCAACCGTAACTACCATCGTTAAGTTTAACTCTTACATATCTTACTGTATCGTAATTATATGTTGAAGGGTCAATCTTATTTTCCATAACATCTTTGTACTTAGCATCCTTAACATTAATCATTTCCTGAAAGTTCTGTCCATCTGCTGAGAACTCAACTGTATAAGTCTTAGCATATGTATTGCTTGCCTTAAATGCTATTAAAAATTCTTCAATATTAGAAATTGGATAATTTTCTCCAAGGTCCATATTGATTGTTGCCGTCTGTGCTCCATGTTCTGTGTGAACACAAACACCGTTGTTATCTGATACGATACCATCTGTTAATGATGATACATCCTGGTTTCCTTCACCTTCGTATACCTTGTCAACAGTTATCTTTGCTCCCTTTGAAAGGTTTCTTACAGTGTTAATGTAATCCTTTAATGAACCGTCATCTACTTTAACTTCCTTTGAGATGCCCTTAGATGTTAACTTGTTGTAATATGAAACTACCTTAACTGTATATGTTCCTGCATCTAAGTTATCAATTGTATATGTTCCTGCAGTTACTCTGTCACCTACAAGGTTGTTGTTTAAGTATACCATATACTTGTAATCATCCTGATTTTCACCGGCTTTAATTGTATATGTAATATGGCAATACTTATCAGATTTTACTGTTACTTCTGCAGGATCATCACAGTACTGTAATTCTGCCTTCTTAGCATTCTTGTCTGTACTTAATGCTGCAATTTCTCTTACCTGAACACCCCATGTGTATGCTTCAGGATAATAGAATTTAATGTATCTTACTGCGCCTGTTACTCCTGTCATATCCTGAGTATCTACACAATTCTTGTTTTCGCAGGCATCCTTTACAGAATCTCCTGTTACTTTTTTAACTGTTTCAAAATCAACTCCGTTAGTTGAGTACTGGATTTCGTAACCGTTAACAGGAGTATCTCCTCCATTGTTTTCTTTGTATTTTACAACTAACTTATCAATAGTTGCGCTGTCATAAGCATCTCCTAAATCAATTGTATAACTTGTTCCTGTTGTGGCAAATGCTGTAGCAATATGTTTGCCTTCAAAGTTACCATCTGTAAGGTCGTTTTCGCTACCGCCTTCACCATTCTGCTTATTAGGAAGTGTTACAACATTCTTACCTAATCCAATGTTAAATTGTCCGTCTGCAACCATTTCTTCTACAGTTATAGGTAAAACTGTCACTTCACATGTTGCCTCAAACTTACCTATCTTAGCTGTAATAGTTGTTGCTCCCTCTGACTTAGCTGTTACTGTTCCTGCATCATTAACTGTTGCAATCTTTTCATCCTTTGATGTCCATGTAACTGTTGTGTCATCTGTTGTGTTGCTTGGATTAATTGTAAGCTTCAATGTTTCTGAATTCTTATTCTTAATTTCAAGATTCTGTGGAGCAATTTCAATTGATGTAATATGTACAGGATCTGTTACTGTAATCTTACATGTTGCTTTCTGTCCGTTTGCAGCTTTTGCTGTAATTGTAGCTGTTCCCTTTGAAACACCTTCAACTAAACCGTTAGCATCTACCTTGGCAACACCTGCATTATCACTGCTAAATGTAACTGACTGGTCTGTTATTGCTGAAAGCTGTAACTTGTTTCCAATTGCTACTGTTGCTTCTGTCTTATTTAATGAAATTGTTCCTTCAATAATAATATCTGACTGAACAGGATCTGATAATAACATTCCCTTTCTATATGTTACAGCCTTAATTGTTACTGATTTGTCTACTGTAATTGGTCCTTCATAAGTAGCTGAATCTTCTGTTGGAGTTGCTCCATCAGTTGTGTACTTAATTTCAGCACCCTTTACTGCTGTTGACATTGTTACTGTCTGTGTTCCCTTATAAGTTCCACTTACAGGTGTAATTGTTGGTGCCTTAGCCTGTACTGCACCAAATACCTGCATTTCATAAATTGAGTAACCATACTGAGTTCCTCTTGAAACACCCTGCATCTTTACGTATCTTGCCTTTGTTGCCGCAAAACTTGATGTGATTTCTCCAACCATACCATTTTCCTTAGCAACTGTTGTCCATTCTTTTCCGTCTGTAGATACCTGAATTTCGTATTTTGCCGCATAAGCTGCTTCCCAGTTAATTGTAACTGCGTTAACTGCCTGTACTGAACCAAGATCCACCTGAATCCATTCATCATCTGCTTCATTATCAGCCTGCCATCTTGTGTCTGTTGTACCATCCAAAGTCATATCGGCTGTATTTGCACCCTTTGATGAAGATGCTGTTGCTTTCTTCTTAAGTCCTAAATTATCACTACTGCTTACTGTATCTCCGGCAATTTCAAATACTGTTGCTGAATATGCTGAATCAAGATATCCATCCTTAACTGCAACTGCCTTTAATGTAGTGTTGCTTGAAATCAAAATCTTTCCTGTGTATTCTTTTGATTCTGTTGTTGGAATTGTACCATCTGTTGTGTAGTAAATCTTAGCATCTGCATCTGAGCATGATAATTCAACTAACTGTGTATCATCAAATGTTACTTTTCCTGTTACATCTTCTGTAACTTTTCCTGTTGCTAAAGCTTTAGCCTTAACTGTAGGTGTTGATGTCTGAGTTAATTCAAACTGTTTTTCTGTGTCAATGTTAAAGCTTACAAATGCCTTTGCACCAATGTTAGCTTTACCAATCTGTTTTCCAAACTTATCTTTAATTGCTACTGTCTGTGTCTTGTCTGTAGCATTCCAAACTTCTGCTGTGTATACTGTCTTGCCGTTTGTATCCTTACGATATACAGAACCTGTAATGTTGCCTGTTACCATGTAGTCATTTGTTCTGTAGCCTAACTGATCCATTGCTGAAATAAACCATAATGTATTAGCTCTATCTTCAACCTGTACATTTGTTACGTTAGCTTTAAACTTGTCATATGCACTCTGTGCATTAGTCTGTGAAAGAAATGGCCATGTAATATGCTGCCATCCGTTATCAGGTGTTACATACTTGTCCGGATTGTGCCATGAATCATCTGCACTAACTCCGTTTGCCAAATCCTGATCAAATAATTTCTTTTCTATGTTTATTGCATAATTAGTATCATCTACTAATCCCTGATATATCTTGGCACATTTTTCCTGATTCATACCATAGTTTGTAAGGTATTCAGAAATAGGTAACCACTGGATACCATATACATAAACAGGCTGTCCACCAAAATATGTTCCATATCCCATTGAAGCGCCATAAATCTGACCTGTTCCCTGGAACGGATAATCATAAGCCTGATCTGCTGCTCTGTCAGGATGATCACCTAACCAGTTAGTTTCATCATAGTCGAACCAGTACTGCTCAATCGCTTCCATTTCTGTTGTGAAGCCGTAAGCTCCGGCATCAATGTAAGTGCTATTCTGTGATACTTCACCCCAGAGATACATACCTACCCAGCTGAACAATGCTTCTGAAGCTGATTCCTGGTTGTTACCTGAATCGCTGTCTGCATATCCGCCTGCCCATGAGTGTCCTGAATACTGGTCAAATGCTCTAAACTTACAGAACATGTTGCCATCATCTTCAGGTTCCTTAGGATCTGCGTAATCCCTTACAAGAAGTTCAATCATATCTTTGTAATCGTTGTAGAACTGCTTGTCGTATGTAGCAAGTACTGCTGCACCAAACATAAAGTATCCATATGTAAAATGGTGGTCGCAGATTGCTGCGTTGGCACCAAATGAACTTTCAGGATAATAAAGTGTTCCCCAATCCTTATTGTAGATTAAGTAACAGTCATCATCTTCACCGTCATATGTGAACCAGTCAACCATAATGCTCTTTAATTTCTTTAATAATTTTTCTCTAATTTCTGTTTCACCTAACTGGTCAGCCATAAGAGCGCTGATTGCAAGTGGGTGAACATTCTTACCTTCCCAGTAAGCATCAGCAACAGGTGCTGTGTTAATCTTAGATGCTACTACCTGGTTAAGGTATTCAACCATTTCAGTTGTATTAAACATGCTGCTGTCAGGCTTTGCAAATGTTGGAAGTAAACCTGAGAACTGCTGTGTTGTCTTGTATTCATTAGCCCAGATAGATTTCATGTCACCACGAATTGAGTAATATATTGCATCCGGGTTATCTGCATCTGATGAATATTTCCACTGATGTGGGAATAAACAATGCATTGTTTCATTTGAGAATCCCTTTCTCATAGTCTTAGTTGTAGCTGTATATGTTGTTACAACCTTATTGTTAGCCTGATCAAATGTGTAGCCAACGTGTGTGTTTGTTACAAATGCGTAACCATGTTTATAATACCGGTCAATGTCACCTTTCTTTGTCATAGCTGCAAGTGACATATAATTTTCATTCTTTGAAGGGAATGTCACCTTAACGTTATATCTTGAACCTGCAACCATTACCTTAAATGTTGTTCCTTCAGGTACGTTCATACAATAATAAGAACCATCGTTTTTAGCCTTAGTATTTTCATCATCCATTGACTTAAAACCAATGTGGTCTGTTGTAATTGTGTCCCCTTCTTTAGCTAAAATACTATTTCCATTGCCATCAAAAAATTCTGTAATTGATGATGAGTTAATGAAAAATGTTGTGTTATCACAGAACTCACTGAAAATGTAAGGTGAACCCTTAACTACAGTTGACTTCATCTGCATTCCACTGTTGTCCATTAAACCTAACTGTACTGAGTAATCACCATAGCTTTCTACTCTGTCATAACCCTTTTTAGAGTTGTATTTTTCAGGTAATACATAGAAGTCAATTCCTGTTTCAGTAGACTGGTCTGTTCCAAGGTCAGTTTCCTTTCTTGTTCCAACCCATCCTGCTGTTGCAAGCAAAACTCCAAGTCCCTTAGTTGAGAACTTAGCCTTTAATGGTGTTGAACAAAGTAAGTTACTAAATGTCTGAACCATTGCTGATGACCACCAGCTGTTAGAATCGATTGGTGTCTTTATAGTTTCTTCATTAACAAATGTTGGTAACTTGTTCTTTTCCTTATACATTTCACCTGAAACATATGAACCTTTACCATTCTTGTTGTTAATAACCTGTCTTGTTGGAAGTGGAGCGATTGTTTCGTTTTCCTTACTATCGCCTTCTCTGTATTCATAAACACTTAATTCGTTAATTCCTACACCACTACCGCTTTCAACCTTAGTATAGCCTAAGATTCTTACATATCTGACATTCTTTTGATACATGGTAACATCATCAATCATATTAGCGTATCCTCTAAGATTTCTGTGAACGGTTTTCCATGTCTTTGCATCATTTGAAACCTGAATGTCATACATCTTTGCTGCGTCGCTGTTAAAGTTAACAACAACCCTGCCGATTGTGTATTCCTTCTGAAGGTCTACATAAATCCACTGGTCATCACCCTGATATGATGTAAATGATGATTTTGTATTTCCATCCACTGCGTTTTCAGGTTTTACATTGTTGTATGCATCCGGTCTTAAATTACCGTCTTTATCATACATCCACCATTCATCACGGGTGTTTACTTCCTTAGTTGTATCTCCTGACTTAACAGTGTTGCTTTTTGACTTAACCGGCTTGTTAAGTGCAAGGTTTACTCCATAGTCAACAGGTCTTTCAACCACTCCGTTTGCACCATAAATCTGGAATTCAAACAATGAATATCCGTAGTCAGGCAATGCTTTTTCTGTCATCAGAATTCTTACATATCTTGCCTGTCTGTCTGCCTTATTCTCAATATATTTAGTTAAATCTATTGTCTGTTCCTTATCATCTACAACCGGTGTTGTTTCACCTGAATTAGTTGGTGCTTCAGTTGTTTCTTCAACTGTAACATCACCTGAGATTGTAACTTCACCGCTTGTAATAACTTCACCTTTAGAATTGTAAGCCCTTACAATATATTTATGAATTCCTTCCAACAATCTTACATTGTTAATAAGATCAAGTCTTGAATCCTTGTCAAAAGTGAATCCGTCAGGTGCTGTTGCAACTTCCTCTTTTCCATTGTTTTCAACGTAAATCTTATATGTTACTGCTCCTGATACCGCATTCCAAGATAAAACTGAGCTAATAGTTCCATTATCATTCTTTTGCTTTTTTCCTACATTTATAGCCATAGCTCCCGGATTAACTGTTTCTTCAGGAGTTTCTTCTGAACCTGAACCGTTACCCTTTGTGTAAACTGTTGTCCAATTCTCTTCATCGTTAGAAAACTGAATCTGATATGACTTAGCATAAGCTGCTTCCCATTTCAGATAAACATGGTCAAGGTCTGCTTTTGCTCCCAAGTCCACATACATCCATTCTATTTTGTTCTTGTAATCACTTTCCCATCTTGTAGATGTGTCACCATCTACTGCATAGTCTTCATTCTTACCTGAACTTACATATACAGGTCTACCTTCTGATATGCAATATGGTGTATTATCAGCCGCTGATATGTTTACAAGTTGTCCTTGAGGACATATGGTGACTACCATAGCCGTAACCAAAGTTAAAGACAATGCTTTTTTCATATTTTTTAGCATAATATTCCTCCATTCCCTAATATTATACTTAATATTATAAATTGCCTTTTTTTTATCTCAATGTTAAAAAAAGTTTTAGTTTCTTTTCAGCAAAATGCCTAATTCATTATACAAATTTAACATTAAAATCTGATTTTAAAGTTATATTTTTACTGTTGTTTTGTTAACTTTGCCCTAATAAGATAAAATTAGTAAAATTGTTTTTATTAGTTAATATGAATATTCATTTTTATTGTTGTTTATACAAAAATCACTATTGTAACAAATTCGATTTTTCTGTATTGTTTTGTCTTTTTGTAATTTTTAATATATAGAATTTTTATTAACAAAAAAAGAAGCCACGGAATAGTACCTCTTACTAGTACTAATCCATAGCTTCTGTTTACTTAATTATGATTACCTTCTGTAATCTTATTTTTTTAATCTAATCTTAGTTGCCTTTGACCACTGGCTTGCAACTGTCTTTCCGTTAACTTTCTTGTAAACTTTAACTCTTACATAGAGTTTCTTCTTACCTTTAAGTTTCTTAGATTTAACTGTAAATACTGCCTTCTTAGATGTCTTCTTAGCAACAACTTTCTTGAAGTTCTTTGTTGTTGAAATCTGTACAGCGTATTTGCTTGCTCCTGCTACTTTCTTAACTGAAAGTTTAACCTTGTTAGAAGATAACTTTTTAGCTGTTGCCTTAACCGTTGTTTTCTTAACTGTTGTCTTCTTAACTGTTGCTGGAGCTGCTGTTGTACTAATAGCCTTAGTTGTTGGTGCAACTGTTGTTGTTTCCTTCTGTGCAGGTGCTGCTGTTGTTGTTGTTTCCTTCTGTGCAGGTGCTGCTGTTGTTGTTTCATTCTGTGCAGGTGCTGCTGTTGTTGTTTCATCATCTTTCTTAGAATTATCAACACCGTTCTTGTTGTATACATATAATGTAGCCTTAACTGTTCCAGCTCCATTTGTAATTACAACATCACTGTACATATCTGTAAAGTTTGATAACTTGAACCAAATTCCGGCTCCAGCAACTTTAATATCTGCTGTTTTTCCATTTACTGTTATTGTTCCAAAATCAGCATCTGCGAATGATACATATAATCCTAATGTATCATCAGCTGGCTGAATATTAACGATTTCATTAATTGCTCCATCCTTGATTGCTTTATATGTATCATTGTATGTAGCATCTGATGAGCTAATAAAGTCTTCTGCTGACCAATCTTTTTCTGCTGCTACAGGTACTGTTGGTGCTACAGGAGCTGGTGTTGTTGTTTCGTCCTGCTTAGCTGGTGTTGTTGTTTCGTCCTGCTTAGCCGGTGTTGTTGTTTCACCTGTTCCAGGTTCTACAACTGGTGTATTTGTAGTTGTTTCAACTTCAGCTACTTCTGTTCCATATACACCCATTTCCCAAAGAGAATATCCATAATTAAGAGCATTCTTAACGCATTCAATTCTTACATATCTTGCTTCAACTGCTTCATCTAATGGCACTTCTATTGTTTCTGCTTTATCTGCTGTCATAGTTTTTACTGTGTCATATGCTTTACCATCTTTTGAAACCTGAATGTTATATTCTGTTGCATATGCATTTTCCCACTTGAAAGCAACACTTGAAACTTTATATGTCTTACCCAAATCTACTCCAAGTGTCACGCCACTCTCATATGATGTTGCTGCATATCTTGAACCTAAATTTCCATCAAAAGCTTCTTCTGGCTGGTAATCTTTTTCCTTCACAGAATTTGAAAATGCTGTCTTTCCTTTGGCAATGTTTTCATCACCAGTTAATAAAGCTTCAACTCTTTCCTTTTCAATCTGTTCTTCTGACTTTTCTGTTTTCTCTAATTTAAAGTTTGAAATTGAAACATCATATTTTCCAACTTCATCATCACTAAATGAACCAAAAGCAACAACAATATTTACCTTATCATTATTTGCTGCAAATGTCTGCTCAATATGTCCTACTGTTGTATCGTATTCCTTTTCAACATATTCTCCACCTGAAAGTGTCTGGACTAAAATTTTTTTAGCTGGTGTAGAACTTACATCTAATGATACCTTATATGCCTGTCCTGCTTCAACTGTTACATCATTAACTTTGGCTTGTCCTTGCCATTTGCTATCTCCACCCCATGAACGATCTGTCTCGAAGCCTTTGTATTCTGCTCCGCGTACTTCTTCTGTGGAAGTATTTTTAATTGTCGCTTTTCCTAATCCGTCAGTTAATTCTGACCACTCTAAGGCTTCTGCTGCATTTGCTGTCTGTGGCTGAACTGTAATACCTGCGATAACCATTGCAATAGCACTTACAATAGCCACTAGTTTCTTGAAACTTTTACTCATATTAAAGTCTCCTTTCCCCTTTTAGTTTCTTACTTTTGTTTAAAGATTTCTCTTCTTTAAAACAATAATTGCATTTTATCACAATCTCTTATGCGATTCAATAATCTGAAACGTTTAAAAGTGTTTTTATTTGTGCATTTTTGACAAGCTATATATGTGACTTGTTCCTTTTTTATAACATTCCTTTTATATATGCTACATTTTCAATCTCAAAATATATATATTTTCCACAATTTTCTTTATTTTTTTTTACTTATTTACCATTTTTGACACTATTTAACCATTGTTTATTTTAAAAACCGTTTTTATTATTTTTCTATATATAAAAGAAAAAAGAGCCTATTTAAAGCTCTTTCTTCATAAAAATATTTTTATTACTTATTTTACTTTTTAATTACCAGTTTAGGAGTTCTGTCTTCGTTGAATATTCCCCAATGTTTTTCTGCTTCATTAGGTCTATTTCCACCTTTCCAAGGCTCGTCAAAAGCTTCAAACATATAAGAAATAATCTGTTCCCTGTCACTCCATTCCCAGAATTCTTCATAATATCTCTTCTGGTTTTCCTCATTAGCCTGCCCCTCTTTCATCTGCTTAAAATCAGCACAATCAGTAGCCCAACCTACTTCTGAGAATACTATAGGCTTGCCAGGATACCATTCCTTAACTTTTTTGTACCATGTCTTATTTACTTCCAAAGCTTCTTCCACTGTATTTCCATTCCACAATGGATATGAATGAATGCTAATAATGTCCAGTTCATCTGCAAGCTCTTTTAGATGTTCCCATTCATAAACCCCTTCATTGAAGGTTACCTGTTTACCTGTTTCTTTTCTGAGTTTTTTTGCAAAACTTATAAGTCTTTCAACAGGTACATTATTTTCACCCCAATCAGGTGTGTTTTCATTTCCAACTGAAACTGCATTAATTACATCGCTGTTCTCATTTGCTATTCTGATTAATTCATCAATATTTCTGTCATTACGTTTAGCACGTTCTTTTAATTCCTCATCAGAATAACTTGTCTGATTCCATGGACATCCCGGATTGTTAACTTCTGATATTAATCCAGGTCCTAACATTAATTGCATGTTAAATCCACAGTCTCTTATAACTTTACATGTTTCCTCTGCATAACTTATAGGATCATACATTCTTAAATATTTGAAACCTAATTCATTTAACAATGTCAAATCTTCTTTAATCTGTTCATAAGTTGGATATGTAGCATTTTGGGGACTTTGTCCCTGCCTATATCCTGAGTAACATATTGCCCTTCCCCATTCAAACATATTTTACCTCTTTCTTTTGTTTGCAAAACTTAATTTTATAATCTAAGGGAGAAAACCTCCCCCAGACATTTGTTAATCAAGTATAGCTACTATATTTACAGTATCGTTTAACTTCATTACATCCTCTTTTAATACAGTATCACAATCGCCATATTTATTACCGTCAATATAGATTTCCTTAACGCTATACTGTCCTGCATCAAGCGCCTTGTCATTTTTGTATGTAACTGTAATGTTTTTACCGTTAAACATACATGTTGCTGAAGCTTTACCATTTTCAAACTGTTCTTTTAAAAGCTGTGGTTTTAATTTAAGGGCACCATATTCACCTTTTACACCGTACATTTCATTAAGAACTGTAAGAAGCATCCAGCTTGCCGCACCTGTAAGATAATGGTACATTCCACGGCCTCTCTGACTTACATATTCAGGGATTCCCGGATAAATACCACTCTTTGAATAGTTATCGCAATGTTTAAATAAGCTGTTTATAACCTTATATCCTTCTTTTGCATAACCTCTATGATAAAGTGAGTTAGCATACATAGTTGCCATATGTGAGAACACTGCTCCGTTCTCCTTGTGGCCAAAAGCAAAACCAAATAATCTTCCAAGGTCTGTTTTTACTTCCTTAAAATCTGTATTTAATCTGTATCCGCCAATGGCTTCATCATAAAGATACTTGTCCGCTGATTTTGCAATTGCTACAACCTGTTCGTCTGTTGCCACGTCAGCCATTACTGTAAATACCTGACCTGTCAACATCATTCTGATACCTGTAGGGAAATCTCCCTCAACAGCATTCCCACTATTATCATAGTAACCGTTAAACCAACCATGTCCATCTTTGTCAGTTGTCCATTCAGTAGTTCTGATATGTTCTCCAATCCAGTCACCCATACTGTCAAGAATACTGCAAAGTTCATCACATCTTACGTTAACTTTTTCACCACTGATTGTATGTTTTACTGTTTCGCAATATGCGTCAAGTACCTGTTTCTTTTCATCTATTCTGTCAAATACTGTTTTGTCTACATTTAATAATATAAGTAATTCTTTTGCAAGAAGTACTGTTTCATTGCCTGTCTTTTCTGCATAAGCCTTAATGTCTTTTGCAAGATTCTTAAGGTTTCCGCCATACAAAGCTGTAAATGCAACACTTTCGCCACGCTTAGCTGCCATGTCAAGTCCGTCATTCCAGTCAGCACCACGAAGTCTTATATGATTATGTTCACCAACATCATAGAATGCTGTCAAATGCTGAATTAACATATGTTCAAGAACTGTTCCTGCATATACTTCATTATTTTCTGCAAGCTGTTTGTTGCCCTGTTCGTCGTTCCAAATCATATCTTTTTCTTCGCCACGGCAAACTTGCGGATCTTTAAAATACGAGTTTTCTTCAACTAAAAATTCAACATCACCTGTCTGCTGCATATACAATTCTGTTGTAAGATATGGCCAAGCACCGTGGTCCATCCATACTCTTGTAATGTTATTTCTGTCAGCAATAAATTCTCCCTGCTTAGAACCTATAATTGTGGCATTTGTTCCGTCAAATCTTACTCCGCCAAAGTTATCAATAAGCATCTGTCTAACCTGCTTTGGTTCCATAATAAGAAGTGCAAGACAATCCTGCCAAAGGTCTCTCCAGCCTCTTCCACCTTTTCCATAATCATGGTGTGGAAGGAATGAGCAACCATAAATTCTTCTAAGCATTGGCTGGAAGTTAACCCAATGCATCCAGTTATCAAAATTCTTGTCTGCTGAATTATAACTTACGTTAATCTTATCCTGCCAGTAATTCTTTGTTTCTTCTAAATATTTATAAAATGAATCTACATCAATATATTTACTTCCAATGCTTTCAAGTTCTTCCTTAGAAGTACCATATTCTAAAGCTATAACATAGCTTCTTGATTCTCCCGGCTTTAATTCACAATTATTAAAACGGATAGCTGCAACTGTTTCGTAACCGTCTACTTCCTGTCCCTCTGTATATGGAAGTGGCTTATTCTTTGCAACATAATATGGGTTTTCAAAATTTCCACCCTCACCAATAAACTCCTCTGTTACAGGACAAAAGCTAACCGGTGATTCCATTTTTCCATTAACCATTTCCTTTGCAAGTGCGCCATAAAAAACAGTGTTCTTATTATGACCTCTTTCATCAAATGTTAATGTTGGATAAATCATGATACCGTCTTTAATAGTAAATGTTCTGTGAAGTAAAGATGTTACATGTCTGTGATCTCTAATATTTGATGCAGAACGGGCATACATTGGAATTGCAACTGTTGATGTAATCTTCTGTGTTGTATCAGCAGTATTTGTGATTGTTACTTTTGTTAGCTCAACCTTGTCCTGTGTATATGGTACAAAAGTAGTTAATTCTGCTTTTAATCCCATTTCATCGGTCTGTCTTTCAACCTTATGCCACATAATACCTGCTGTAAGCTTTACCTGTTCCTTGTCATCATCAAAAAGCTTAGCCTGCTGCTTAGCAGAACGTCCTGTGGCTGACCAGGCACCTTTTCCATCAACATAAACCCAAAAATTTCTTGTTGACTTGTTATTATGTAAGTTTTCACTGCTAACCGGTTCCAATAAAAATGTATTCTGGTCCAGCTTAATGTCTCCACCTAAGTCAGGTGTAATAGCACTCATCATTCCTGCTTCATTAGCCAATGGAAAATACATATAACTTGTAAGATCCGGATTGTCTAATGTAAATGTTCCCCTCTTATCTAAGTACTTTAATTCACTCATTTAATTCTCCTAACTTTCCTTTTACTAAATTTAAGTTAAACCTCTGCTTTAATACAATAATAGCAGATAATATATTCAGTTACAATAAGGAATTGAAACGTTTCAGGTATTTTATTTTCAGAAGAAAAGCCCTGACTACATAGTAGCCGGGGCTTTTCTTGAAACTGTTTTTAAAAGTTTCCTTTAAAGTTGCAATTTTTATTTAAAATAAACTGTAATATTATTTATTTTACCATCTCTAACTGCTTCGGCCATTTCTCCAACAATCTTGTTTTCTGTTGAAACTGTTTCTCCATTAATTTCAACTCTGTCTACAACTGCTGCGTCGTCGCCAAATGTATTCTTGCCTGTTTCATTTACATAAGTAATGTCACAAGATGAAAGTAATCTGAATGTTACCTTTCCTTCATCAAATAACCAGTTTGAAAGCTTTGGTGTAAAGTTAAGAACAAGCTTGCCATCTTCATATGTAAATACTTTTCCCCCCATAAACATTTCAATCCAGATTGAAAGCATTTCTGTTGTTGAACCTGAAAGTCTTGCAACAAATCCTCTACCATGAATGTCTGGATTTGGATTTACGCTTGAAGCTATAAATGACGAATTTTCAAGTGTACTTCTTCCATACATATTTGGATCAAGGAATGGAATAAGTGCTCTTGTAATTGTATCGTAGAATTCAGGGCAAATTCCTGCTCTAATCATTGAGAGAATGTACTTATATTCCATATGAAGGAATACGTTTTCTCTTTCCTGCCATCCAGGTGTAAATGCTCTACAACGTCCTGCTTCCATTGAACATCCTTCAATAGATGCTGATGTTTTGTACATTGCTAATTTTTCATCATAAAGACCTGTCTTCTTAACATTGTTGTACATTTCTCTAGCTGTTTCTTCATTTACATTTCCCATCATTCTTGCAGGTCCTTCAAGGAAATATGGAAGAGCAACTGTCTTAAATTCTTTTACAACTGCTTTCTGTAATCCATAATGGCTCATTACAGGATTTCCATTTTCATCAACTACAGGTTCGAAATCAACTGCTTCATGTGTAAAGTATGTTGGAACAAGGCCATTTCCCATTTCAACTGCCTTTTCGATACCCTTATCAATCTTAGCTGCAAAAGCGCTGAATACTTCATTGATATAGTCTTTTGAAACTTCTGTTTCTTCACCGCTTAAGTATAACTTAACGCTTTCTCTGTAGTTTTCTCTGATAGTAGCAACTTCATCCCAGTATTCAAAGTCTGAAACCTGTCCGTTGTTGTACTTGTCTAAAACTGCCTTAACATCATCTAAGTATTTTGCAATTTCAGCAGGCATAACAACTGTTTCGCTACCATTAAAGTTATCAGTAATAAACTTGATTAATCTCTTTAATTCAAATGTTTCAGGTGTACCTGAACCAAATAATCCAGGAAGTCCGTTCATGGCATCATTCCATCCCGGCTTTCCACCTTCCATTTCAACACCCATACCATCCACATCTAACTGTGCGAATTTGCTAAGTGCCAATGTAATCATTTTAACTGCAAGAGTTGTGTTATAAATCTTTTCATCAGGAGTCTTTAACCAGTTAGTCGCCCACTTGTTAAATCCTGGTCTTGCAAGTTTAGCTTCATCTTCAACTTCCATACCATACTGACGAACAGCACCCTTCTTGTTGATTACATATTTTTCTGATCTAGGAACAACATAAGCTACGCTATCATAGAACTTGTATGTATTATCCTTAAATACTAATTCATCTAATTTGTCTGGGAAAATAGATAAGTAGTTATCTACTAAATCCATGTTGTAATCCCAGTGGTCACTCCAGTAGCCTTCCGCAAAACCTGCTTCAATGTTCTGGTCACAATCATTAAGAATGTTTGCGATAAAGTCACCATCATCTACTTTTAATTCTAACTGAAGTTTTGCAATAGTATTAGAAATCTGTCCCGGTGTAAATTTACCTGCAACAATGTTCTGAATTGCTGTAGCATCACCTGAAATGCTATCAGCTACATATGCCTTAACTTCATCTTCTTTTCCTTCTTTTATATTGAAAAGACTTGGACGAACCTCTAATGGGTTGTATCCGTCAGCCTGAATTAAGCTAAAGAATGTTTTTACATTAAATTCTCCAACGTCCTTATTAAAGAACACATCATTTCTTCTATTCTGTGAAACATCACGGAAGTTACCATTGCCCTGTGAGTAATATTCAGCGGCAATTGAGAAGAAGTTGTAATCTCTTTCAGGATCACCGTGTTTACGGCTAAATAAATGTATAATAGACTTGTTTCCATCTTTGTTAAGTACATATGGATAACCACCTCTTAAGAAGTTATCTAAGTAACACTGTTCAATGTATTGATCAAACTTTCCTGCTGCTGTATGTGTCTTAACATCAGATGTAAAACTGTCTACCAATTCTTCTGCTTCTACAAATTTATTTGCAAGGTAATCCTTTCCACAGAATGTATCAAGTTTTGCATTAATCTGTTCTGTTGAACCTGCAAAGCCCATCATTGTGTCAAAAGCTAATTCCTTGCCTGGTTCAACAACTTCCTTAAATGGAGTAAATCCACATGGAACCTTGTTAGCAAAGCACTGTTCTTTAGAAAGAACACCTTCAATTGAACCATCAATAAAGTTAACAGGTGTCATTAATGATAAATCATATCCAAATACTGTATCTACATCATAGATTACATCCTGTAACTTTCCGTCTCTTACTGTTAAATAGTAATATCCACCCTCAACATCAGATACTTCTGCTGAATCCTTTGTTGATGCTCTAAGTGTATAATATGGAACCTTGTTTTCAAGATTTCTAATATCTGCCCAACTCTTAAATAAGTTTGACATTTCTTTAAACTCGCCGTTAGCGATACCATATGTAATAATTTTTGGAAGGCCGTCAATTACCTGAACTTCTTTAGCACTGTCTCCGATGTTCTTTACAGATACCTGTCTTACAAGTGCTCCTATGCTTTCATTTGGTAAAACATAGTAATTAACTGTAACTTCTATTCCATACTTTTCGTTTGTTTCAATTATCTTAAAACTGTTCTTATTCATTCTCATCTGACGTTTTGCTTCTTTTTCATAAGTGAAAAATGGCTCATAATATTCTCCGTCAATTTTTAAGAATGTTCTAAAACCTTTTACCTGAGTATTTTCAAATGCTGTGTTAGCTGAATTAAATTCCATAATGGCATTACCCTTATTGTCAATACCAAAACTGTTCATTCCCTGACCTCTGTTAGTGTAGAATGTCCAAAGTGGAATTCCCTTAACTCCTGCAAGACCTGGTAAAAAACTGGAAAAAGCCGGCTTTCTGTCATAATCATCTATAACAAAAGTCTGTCCTTCAAGTCTATAACTTTCCATTATATTCCTCCTTTAGTTGTACAACTGCGTTACCAACTGAATAATTTTAACCCTTTTTATTATTATTATTATTATTATTATTATTTGCGTTCTTTATGCTTTCCACATGAGCTTCTGTAGACCATTGTTGGTGATAGCTTAGTTACTGTACCACTCTTGTCTCCCTCGCTGTTTAATAATCTAAATAACTCATTTGCACTTGCACTACCCATTTCAATAATCGGGCTATGTACTGTTGTAAGTGGAACACCATAATATGCGCTTAATGTACTGTCATCATATCCGATAACACTTACATCTTCAGGAACCTTAATTCCAACGTCCTGTAATGCCTGAATACATCCCCATGCCATTTCATCGTTGGCACAGAACATAGCATCAGGAAGCTTAATTCCACTTGATAACATTGAACGCATTTCACTATATGCTAATGCTTCTTCGTAATATCCTCTTAAAATTATGTCTTCATCAATTGGAAGATTATTTTTTTCCATCATTTCCTTATATCCCTGGAAACGGTGCTTATCATCTCCTGTTTCATTTCCGTGAATATATCCGATTCGCTTATGACCAAGTTTTATTAAATGGTCAACTGCCATTGTTGCTCCAAGCTTATCATCAACTAATACACCTGAAATGTTTTTGTCTTTACTGTCTCTGTCAATAAATACCATTGGAATATTGACTGTTGCGATTCTTTTTACATAATCACCTGTCAAATCTTCATGATAAATAATGGCTCCTGCTACACCTGATGCAATAATCATTCTATAAATTTCATCCGGTGAATTATCATTGCTTACGTAAATATTAAGCATATAATTATTTAATTTACACTGTAAATGAATCGCCTGTGTTAATACGTTATAGAAATCACCCTGTAAACTTGTTACAAAAAGTCCTATAGTATTTTTTCTATTAGATTTTAATAATTTGGCATTCATGTTAGGTATATAATGCAGTTTTTCAACAGCTTCTAAAACTTTCTGCTTTGTTTCTTCACTAACAATGTCACCATTGTTGAATACATTTGATACTGTTGAAATTGCTACACCTGCTTCTCGTGCAACATCTTTAATTGTAACCATACAATGTTCCTCCCTAGTTGCTTGACCCTTTTTCAATTTTGCTATATTTCTATCAAATTCCTGCTAAACGTTTCAAACATTTAGTATTTTTAGGCAGGTCACCCAACAGGATGACCTGCCTGATTTTTTCTATCCTTCTTATTAGATTTCTACTGGTAAACTCTTACATAATCAACATAGTAGTAATCTTCCCATGTTGTAACACCATTTACAGTTCCTTTGTTTGTCCATCCCTTAGTTGAAACTTCACCTGCAGCATTTCCGCCAACTGCACAGTTTAAAATAAAGAAGAACGGATGATCAAATGCCCAACACTGATCATAAATACTTGAGTCATACATTGAAGGATCATATAATCCTTTGTTTACTCCATCAACTGTAAACTGAATATATTTGTCTGTCCAGATAATTCCATAAGTATGATATGCCTCAGCACTCTTAGCCTGTGTTAAACCTGTTGCATAGTTTTTATTACCATGTGACCATGACTGGTTGTTGAATCTTTCGCAATGGATAGTCTGTGGAACTCCACCTGACATAGCTTCCATAATGTCGATTTCGCCATCATATGGCCAACCTCTCTGGTCACCTGTTCCATCGCCTAACATCCAGCCTGCTGACCATGTTCCCTGTCCGCCTGCTGCTTTAGCTCTGATTTCCATCTTACCATACTTAAATGTTTTCTTATTCTTTGTAATAATTCTTGTTGAAGTTACCTTTGATGGAGCGTTGTTACCATTCTTCCATTCCATTCTTGGAATGATAACAAGATTACCGTTTTCTACTTTAGCGTTATCTCCTGCTGTGTAAGTCTGCCATTCCTGATTACCCCAACCGCCATCGCCTGTACCTGTCTCATAAGTCCAGTTATTCATGTCAAGTGATGAACCATTAAATTCATCAGACCATACTAATTTCCAAACCTTAACTGATACAGCCTTTGAATATTTCTTTGAAGTAATTGTTTTCTTTCCTGATTTTCCAAAAGCCTTAACTTTGAAATATGTTGTTCCTGATGCAAGATTCTTAATTGTTGCTGAAGTCTTCTTTGCACCCTTAACTGTTGCTACTTTCTTAAATCCGCTGTTAGCGTTTGTTGATTTGTATACATAGTATCCTTTTACGCCTTTTACCTTTTTCCAAGTAACCTTTGCTGTTGTTCCTGATAAAGTAGCTGCTTTAATTGTTACATTTTTAGGTACTACTGTAACTTTAGAATTCTTTGAACTGCTTCCTACTGTGATTTTGATTTTACATGTACCAATGCCTTTTGCTTTTACAACACCTTTCCTGTTAACAGTTGCAACTTTTTTGTTGCTTGTTTTAAACTTAGCACCTTTCTGCTTTAAGTAAATCTTTTCAGATTTACCAATAGTTAAAGTAATCTTCTTTCCTGAGTAAATTGTAACAGCCGCATTTGCATCTGTACTTGGTGTAATAGTTACAAGAGTAACAACCATAGCCACAACAAGAAAAGCTGAAACTAATTTCTTAAATCCTTTCATTGTTTCCTCCTTTTTAATAAACATCACGTTCTTTATATATTGGAACCTGCATTGCAGGTTCCTAATATTTTTATTCACCGGTAATACCTGTATTTTCAATACCCTGAATGAACTGTTTCTGTACTACCATATACAATGCCAACAATGGAGCAATTGAAATAAGTGTTGCTGCCATTCGGTTTGCTTCGTTTACTACGTTACCTGTAGCCCCTGTTGAACCATTATCGAATAATGCAAGTTTTGCAGGTACAAGAGTTAATGCATCACCAAGCATTGTGTTTGTTGTATATGTTTCATTCCAGTTAAATACGAATGAAAACAGGAATACAACAAGTATTGTTGAAATTGATAATCTAACTGCAATATGATAGAAAACTCTAAATGAACCGGCACCGTCAATCATGGCTGCTTCATCTAATGACTTAGGTATCATATTAAAGAAGTTAAACGCAATCAAAATTAACATTGTTGAATATGTTCCCTGTCCTAATAATGACATTAGGAACTGTGGAATAATTGTTCCAATAACCTTAAATCCTACAATAGATTCAATTTCCGTAAATACCATAATTCTTGGGATTGTAAGAAGTGGTATTGGTAAAATAAATGCTAAGATTAACATTATGTACCAGAAATTACGTCCCTTAAATGAGTATCTTGATAATGCAAAACCTGTTGTAAGTGATACTGCTGTCTGAGCTAATGCCAACAATGCTGAAAACCAGATTGAGTTAAACAATGAGCCAGGCATTTCAAGAGTTTTTATTGCGTTTTTAAAGTTACTAAGTGTAGCATGCTTTGCAATCCATGTTACAGAAGGATCAATTAAGTCTTTAGAAGTCATAATTGCCTTTGAAATCATCTCAAATATTGGCTGTAAGAATACGAACCCAATACAGATAAGTAAAAAGTAAATTGCTGCTTTTGCAATAATATTTACTGCCTTTAATCTCTTTAATTTGGCAAAGTTGATTTTCTTTACTGCTGACAAATCAATTTTCTTTGCACTGCTATCTTTATTTGCCATATAACTTTGCCTCCTTCTTCTGATGTCTTGCCTGTGAAGCTAATCTCTTCTTCTGCTGCTTTTCCAGCTTCTTTAATTTCTTTTCCTGCTTCTGTCTTGCCTTAATGTCCTTAGGTTTTCTATCCCTGAATATGAGGAATACAATTCCTATCATTACAAGAGCTAACAGGCTGTAAATCCATGCGTATGTAGCTGCGAAACCAAGTCCTGAACTTGTTTCACCTGTCTTTTCTTCGATTAACTTGTATACAGGGTTAATTGAATCATACATACCTAACTGAATTACTGTAAATACTGTGATAATTAATCCAACCTGCTTAATCATTGGAATTGTTATCTTCCACATAATCTGCCATGCATTGGCTGAATCAATCTTTGCTGCTTCATAAATACTTGGGTTAATCTTTTGTAAACCATTGATAAATAATACAATTGGGATACCTGTAAACCAAAGTATAATTGAAAGCTGATCAAATATTCCTGCAAGTCCATTTGCTAATGCAGGTGAGTAACTGTCAATAATCTGCATTATGAAAATATTTGAATAAGCGTTAGTCTGCTGTGTTACTGCCGCAATCTTTTCTGCTGCCTGATCTCCTGCATTCTGTACAGTTAATAACTGTGACATTACAGGACCTGACATAATAATAACCGGCAGGAAGTAGATAGTTCTTAAAATTCCTTTACCTACATTAATCTTACAAAGTAAGTAAGCAATAATGAATGATAAAACTACTACTATAAATGTGTAAGGTATAATCATCTTAATGTATGAAAGTAATGCAGGTAAAAATTCCTGGTTACCAACAAATGCATTAATGTAATTGCTTAAACCTATAAACTCAATCTTGTAACCCCAGTTAGTTGAAGCTACTGATGTAAAGCTTAAATAAATTGTAAATACGAACGGGAACAATGTAAAAGCACAAAAACCTAAAATCCAAGGTGCCATAAACATGTAACCTGATCTATTCTGTCTCTGCTGATAAGTTCTCATTTTTTTCTTTTTAGGTGCTTTTGTTTCCTTTTTCTTTGTAGTATTGGAAGTTTTTGCTGTTTCTACTTTTTCTTCTTTAACTTCTTCTGAAGTTACTTTTGTATTTTCAGCCATTACTTAACACCTCCTTCTACTACTGCTGCGCTGTTTGCTGCAACGCTTGTACCATTAACCTGAATTTCATCAGATGTATAGTTTATAATAATTGTCTTCACATCTCCATCCTTTGAATACTGGTTTGCAATTATACCACCATCTGTTTCATTACCATTAGCATCTTTTGATGCTGAAGTTAATTCTTTTCCATCCCAGCTATAAACTGTTCTGCTATCCCAGTTATAATTAATAACCTGTGACAATGGTGTATTAACTGTATTGTAAATAGTATTTACTAATTCCTCATACTGTCCAAACTCTGTTGAATAGTAATCTGATGAAGTTGTTGAACCTAATAAGTATGATGGTTTCTGTGTTAAGACAAATGATGGTGAAATGTTGTAATCAATCATTCTTAACATATCTGTCTGTGCATAGAATGAGAAGTTAGCATATGGTGCATAAACTTCCATTGTTCCATTAAGTACCATCTGTAAGAAAGGAACTGTATCTGTTTCATATACATACTGTGATGTTCCTACAGGTGACTGTAAGTAACGGTCTGTATATTTCCATAAGTACTTGTTAGGATTTACAAGGTTTGTCTTTGTTCCGTTCTTCTGAATCTTTGAAATAGCATCCTGATAAAGTTTTACAGTATTCTGAACTGTTGTCTTATTGTCATCACTCTTATAATGGCTTAAAAGAATGTTTGATGCTCCGTCAATTGTAAATGAACCGCTTAAGTCTCCTAAATCTTCATACAAATCTGTAATCCACTGTGCTGTCTTAGCAGGTGTTGCATATCCGTATTCTGTAACAGGAACGTTCTTTGGAAGAACTTCTGACTTATCTACTGAGAGATACTGTGAGTTAATATGCTTTGCTGCAGTTCCATAATAATTAACCATTGTTTCGTTTATTGATGAGAACTCTCTTGAAAATGAAATATCAATTCCCTTTTTAGCGAATTCTGACATTAAACTCTTAAATTCATTCTTCTTTCCAACTGAACTTGAGAACTTAGTGCTGTTAGGTTTTGATAATGTTTCTCCACCTCTCTGCCATCCTATAAGTCCTGTGTTAATATTTTCAATACCATCTTTATTAAGCTGATTTAAAATATTCTTAACATCTGATGCTGAAGTAACTTCAACTTCCTGTGTTGAGAATACCCCCTTCTTAGAATCTGACATAAGGAAGTCAATTCTAATAGGAATGTTCTTTTCATCAACTGTCTTTTCAGTTAAAACTCCTTCATCAATTAAATGCTGTCTGTATGCCTTAGCCATACCTGTGTAATCAGCTTTGTAACCATCACTGCCGTCACCCTCTAAAAACTGATATGTTAAGTCAATATCAAACTTATTAGGTTTATCCTGTACTTTACGATATGAATCACCTGCCTGGTTTATAACCTGGAAGTATTCAGCGTTGTACTGGAATGATGCATATGCATATGTGTAAGCAATTTCTCCATCAGTTGTTGATGCAGGAGCTGCATTAATTGACATATACTCATCACCCTGATCTGCATAAGCTACAAATGCTGCCTGTGTACCATCACCATGTGAAATACCGAATACCGGCATTGTTGGATTCTTAAGTGGTACAACATCATCTAATGATGAATAGTAGTTAGATTCTGTTGATGGATCTGTTCCATAAACCTTACTATTGTATTCACTAAACTTTGTCTTGTTTTCATTAAATCTGATTAAGCTTCCGCTTCCGTCTGGAACTAAGACATAACCAGGTGTAAGTTCTTTCACTTCTGTCTTAACAAAATCATCTGCATCTTTATCATAGTATTTAAGAATACCACCGCTTGTTCCTAAGAAAGGAGCAATTTCGATACATTTAATCTTGCTAATACAACCTGTAATTTCTTCATAAGGAACTTTAAAGTTAACCTTTCCATTTTCGCCTAAAGTCATATGAACTTTAACGCCTAATTCTTCATCATCAATGTTAAACTTACAATCCAAAACCCATTCGTTTTCACTGCTTCCCTTAGTAAGCTGTGATTCGCCCTGGCTCTTCTTTTCCGGTGCTGATGATGCTCTCTGTGTTGTCATTGAATCTCCTGAGCCTTCAAAATATTCAACTGTTACAAGAGAATTGGCAAAAGCTGTATACTGGCTACTGTTAAATGATGAATCAACACAGTTTGCCATTTTTTTTACTTCTGCTATTGTCATATTCTTTTCTTTAGCATAGTCTTTAAGTTCTGTATTATCACCGCTTTCCTTAGCATCTGTAATAATATCTCTTGCTTCCCATGCCTCATTTAAGAAAGGAACGTCTACGCCTGTTTTCCAAACATATCCTGTTTTTGTATTTTCGATTGCTAAGATATCTCTGTCTTCATAGAAAAGATATTTGTAATCTCCTATTGTGCATAATTCTTCGTAAGCATTTGAATACTTTAATGAAGATTTTGCAACATCAGGTACAGGTCTTGTATCTCTGTTAGTGTTAATGAATGCAGCGCCAACTGCTACACAAAGTGAAAGGACACATAAGAGACATACAATGATTGCTGTTGCTTTAAATTTATTCTTTTTAGCTGCCTGTAACATTTCTTATTATCTCCTTTCCTACTGTGATTAAGAAGTCGTATAACTGTTCCCACATAATAATTACTACAAGAACAACTATAGCCGCAATTAACATAAATACTGCTGTAATAATAAGGCTGACTACTGTCTGCTTAAAGTCATAGTCATGAACTGTTGAAAGTCCTTCAAATATTACTGCGATACTCCAAATACCACCGATCATCATAATAACTGTCAAGATAAATGATTCGTTATATGTTAATTGGTATGACATAATTGTTGTAACAATCATGCAAATCATTAATGGCATAATACCATATGCAGGAATCATATATACCTGTTTTAATGTTCCGTCACCATCTGTAATTGATGTAACAAGGAAGTTACATACGATGAAGAGAATTAAGATAGCAAAGAAACCAACTACTACGGCTCCCATATCCATATCTTCAACGCTTGTATACTGATAAATAAATCCTTTTCCTGTCTGATAAATCATATATACTGCAAAGAATGCTACATAAATAATTGTTGCTGCAATCATTGATCCGTTCTTTCCAACTCTTATATCATAATATCTGTCAATTGGATGTTTAGCACACTTAAATGCATAACCGATTTCTCCAATTACAGGAAGTTCTTTTAGTTTAGTTCCTAACTGTTTTCTCTTAGTTCTTAAAACTTTCTTCTTATCAATAAGTTTAATAACTATACTCAAAACAATTAAGATAATTACAACTGTTAATACTGCTCCAAGGTCCTTCTGGATGCCTTTATTTCTAACTTCCCAGAAAGCATCTGAATAACCACTTCTGTTTCCGGCAATTTCAAAATGTTCCATTGCCTTATCATATTCTTCATCGTTATAATAAGCTTTTGCAACACCGTTATGTGCCAAAACTGACATCTGGTTTAATCTTAATACGTAATTCCAATCTTTAAGAGCATCTGTGTAATCACCGTTTTCATATTCCTGTAATGCTTTATAAATTGTTGTTGCGTATTCTGTTGGCGTAAACGACTGAATAAATCCCTTCTTACCATCTGCTGTCCAAATGTTTCCATTGTTATCAACAGCAATTGTTGTAAGTGATGAGAACAAACCTGACACGTCATTGTTACCTGCCTCTTCACCAAGGCAGAAAATCAACTCTCCGTCTCTTGTATATACATATATATATCCCTTTGAGTCAGATGCATAAATAATTCCATTTGAATCTGCTATTACATCTGTAAATGCATCCGATGAAGCAATAACATTTTTAAATAAGTTTGTTCCATTTGTACTATGTTTCTTTAAAAGGTCCCTTCCCTTACCCATACATGTTGAATAAGCTGTTCCTTCTGCATCAACAAAAACGTTTGAGAATGTTGATGGTAAAGTATTTAACAAAGTTGAGTTTTTCTCCTGTTCCTTTGTATAAATAATTTTAAGGAAAACCTGCTGTGGTGTAAGTTTAGATTTATTTGATGCGAAATATCCTAAAAATTCACCTGAGTTAGCAAGCTGAATAATACCTGCGTAAACACCTTCTGAAACTATGTAAAGATTGTTACCACTATCAACTGCTACCTTACTTGGTTCGTAGTTTGTATCTGCGAAGATTGGTGCTGTTGGTCTGTCATAACGTCTTACAAATTCATATTTTGTTTCGTTAACTTTCTTGAATCTGAATACTGTCTTAGCTCCTGTATCAGCTATATAAACTTCACCACTTTTTGTAAGAAAAATTCCCTTAGGTGAGTTAAAACCTTCAAAATCTTTTGAGCCAACAGTATCTTTATCAATCTGAGTTACTACTTTTTCATCATCCAAATTATAAACGAGAACTCTTGCATTACCTGTGTCAACGATATATGCATTATTTTCATCATCTATAATCATATCTTCCGGATCGGATAATCCGAGGTTTGTTATAGTTCTGTCTGGTAAGTAAGCATCCTGTGTTCTAACTAACTCCCCTTCGTCATCAAGTGTATATGAATAACTTGTTGCCTGAGAAGCTGCTACAGGAAGAACAGACATCACTACAAATATCAGTGCCAGGAACAGCACTAATGATTTTTTCAATAATTTTTTCATGTGCCCTTCTCCTTACTTGATACCTGAACTTGCCATTGTGTTCATAACCTTTGACTGCATGCAGATGAAAATAATCAGGTTAGGTATAAACATAATCAAGTTGGCTGCCGCAACCATACCTGATGCTGCCACTGCATTGTTTGTGCCAATAGAGTTTACATAATATGTCAATGTTCTTAATGCTTCGTTAGTAATATAGTTGTTTGATGTTTCTACGTTGCTCCATACCTGCTGGAATGTTAAAACGACTGATGTTGCAAGAGCCGGTTTTGTTAATGGGATGATAATCTTTCTTAAGATTGTTGCATCTCCTGCTCCGTCAACTACCGCTGCTTCAATAAGTGCATCAGGTATTCCGTCTACGAACTGCTTAACCAGGAATAAACCTACAGGCATGGCAATAAGTGGAAGGATATGTGCAAACCATGTATTGTATGCACCAATTTTTACTATAATTAAGTATCTTGGGATTGAAACCGCTGTGGCTACGAACATAAGAGCCATCTGGTTGATTTCCCATAAAGCACCTTTAATCTTGAATTTCTTCTTTGAGAAAACATAAGCTGCCATAATTGTAATCAATAAGTTAAGAACTACTGTAAGCACAGTAACTATCATTGAGTTCAAGAAGTATCTTGACATTGGAATACCTGTAGAACCTGCTAAGTTCATAAGATTCTTAAAGTTGTCCAATGTTGGGTTGTGTGCAAAAATAGTTGGTGGAAATTTAAACAACTCACCAAGTGGTTTAAAAGCGTTTCCAATAAGGAATACTACCGGAAGGATCATAAATATAGAAAGCGGAAATGCTATAATATGAAACTTAATCTGGCCGCTTGAAAATCTTGTTGGGTTAATTCTGTTACCTTGAAAATTTGCCATTTATGTATCCTCCTTTCTAATATTCATCTTTTTCTGTAAATAACTTGTTTGCTACTTTACTACAAATCCAAACTAAGCAAAGCAATGCAACTGATACCGCTGATGCATATCCCATTTCGTATCTAACGTAGGCATAATCATCAATGTGGTTAGCAATTAACTGACCTGCATAATCCGGTGTAGGGTTTGCTCCTGCCAATGTTACACCAATCCAACCCATGTTAAATGCGTTTACAATAGACATAACCGCACCGAACAACATCTGTGGCTTCATTGAAGGAACTGTAATATAAATAATTTCCTGGGCTCTATTTTTAATACCATCCACATAAGCTGCTTCGTATAATTCCTGGTCGATGTTCATAATACCTGAAAGCATTGATAAGAAACCAATACCCATTGATGACCACAACGATATAAAAATCATAATCTGCATAAAGTAATCAGATGATATCAACCACTGAATAGGCTGATTTATTAATCCCAGTTTCTGTAAATATGCGTTTGCCAAACCTGTCTGGTCACCTGAGAAGATTGTCTTCCAAATAACCTGAATCATTAACTGACCTACCATTGAAGGTGTGTACATTGCTAACGCATATAGTGTTCTTGCTCTAGGTGTTACCTGAGCAAGAATCCATGCCATAAGGAATGATAATGCGTATCCACCAACACCGACTACGATAGCGTAAAGCACAGTGTTAGGTAATACATATTTCATAAATACCTCATCGCCTGTAATCAAAGTGATGTAGTTGTTAAGTCCTGCAAAAGTTGGAGTATTAATTACATCAAAATATGTAAATGATAATCCGATTGCTATAATGATAGGTAATAAGATAAATGTAAAAAACAATAATCCGTAAGGAAGGAACAGAACAAAAGCATGAAAACCTTCAGTTTCTGTAAACTTTTTATTGCTTTTTATCTTTGCCGGCTTAGCCGGTTTTGTTGCAATGTCTTTAGTTGCTTCCACTCTGTGTTACCTCCTCTCCTTTATCTGCTTTTGCATTATCCTGATTCTGTTTAATCCAATCATATCCACGAAGTTTGAAATCTTTTATAAGTTTTCCATTTTCATCGTAAAATCCTAATTCTTTCATCTTTCTTACAATTTCTTTGTTAACATCGTTCTTTGCCTCATCAACTGCTACCTGTGCTGATGTACCGTCGAATACCATCGATGTCCAAATATTAGAAATTGTTCTTTCAAGTAAGTACTGACCAGGAGTTCTTGTTACATCAGTTACCTGATTAATCTGCTTTAATACAACCTGTTTGTCAGCTTCATCCATTGGATTGTTGTGAAGAGCTGCCATATTGGCTGATAACCAGAAATATGTCTTACCATATGTTGAACGTAATGTGTATGTGTATTCTGTCTGAACATCTTTGCTTGTCCACCATTTAAGGAATTCCCATGAAGCTTCCTTCTTTTCAGAATTCTTAAAGATAACTCCACCTGTTCCGTTGGCAACAAACTTTCTGTTAATTGTTCCATCTTCCTGTTCTGTTCCAAGATATTCAGCAAGTTTCCACTTACCGTCCAATTCCTGAGCACCATTCTTAATTAATGTATAATCTTCCATACCTACAATACCAATTGGTAATGTTGAGTATCTAAATGAGTTAAAGAAGTTCTGTACTGATGTATCAAGAGAGTATTTTGTAAACAAATCTCCTAAAAGCTGAAGTCCCTTAACTGCGTTCTTTGAATCAATACCTGTTGTTACAAGACCATTTTCATCCTGTGTATAAAGTTCTCCATTATTCTGAAGCATCATTGGTGATGTCTGATAGAACCATTTGTATCCTGAAACACCTGCTGAAATATTATGATAGAAGTTCTTACCATATCTCTGGAGAGTTGGAAGAATGTCTATCAATTCATTCCATGTTGAAGGGCATTTAAGTCCTAGCTGATCAAAGATATCTTTTCTGTAAACAACTGCATTAAAGTCTGTTGTTTCAGGAATTGCGAACATTCCTTCATTGTATACATATGAAACAAATGATCCTGTCGGGAATCTTCTTGCTACTGTCCAGAAATCATCAAACTGTGATAAATCATATAAAGCACCACGGCTTGACAAATCAAATGGTACATATGAAGCAAGTCCTAAAGCAATGTCCGGTGTTTTATCTGCCGCAATTGCCAATGTTAACTTGTTTACATCAGGCATTGTTGCTACCTGAACTTTAATATCTTTTCCTGTTTTTTCTTTATAATAAGGAACAAATTCTGTATCAGCCATCTTCTGTAATAAATCTACGTGAGTAATAGCTCTGTTAACCCAGATAGTAATTGTATTCTTGTCTTTGTCAGATACACCTGTTGAGTATTTTGAAGATGTAAATGTATTGGTTAATGTTCTAATTGACGTCCATAATGAGCTTGCCCATGATGCATTAGGACTTTCTAATTCACTCTTGTCTCCGTACACATAAATTCTATCAAGTGTAAAATCATTTGATGTTACTTCTGTTGTGAAGTTGCTTAATGAAACGAGGATTGAGTTCTCTGCACCTGTTAAGTCTGCTGTATGAAGAGCAATGTCATCCGGATACTTCTTCATAGTCTTGATAAACTGTTCTGCTTCATCTAAGTAAGCTAAAACTGCACCACTGTTTCCACCTTCTGAATAATCCTGAAGTAAATATCTGATATGCTGAATTACTGTTTCATAAGCATTTAAATATTTCGGAATTTCAGGAATGTATTTTGTCATCTTCCAGTTTCTTTCAGTATCTACATCGCTACCTGTAATCTTTGTGATTTCCAACTGGAAGTTTGTGATATGTTCCTGTAAAAGTAATGCATATCTATATGCTTCCATAATTGGTTCATTTTCCTGCTTGATTGTGATTGTGTGAGTTCCTTCTTCAAAATAGAAATTGTAGTTGTTTCCATTTGAATCCTTAAGTGTTTCATTAGCATATCCTGATGAAACCGGATTAAACTTATAATTATACATTTCCTTAAATGGAACCTGGCCGTCAATCTTAATTGTTTCAAAAGTATCGAATTCTTTCTTTCCATTATTATAGTGGAAAGCTAAGTTGTAATTTCCTGACTTCTTTACTTTGAATGTATATGTAACTTCATTACCTGCTGCACTCCAGTGCAAAGTATTTAGTTTTTCTGTATCTATGTTGAATCTTGTAAGTGCTGTTGTGACCTTTGTGCCATATATTGCATCTGTAGAATTCTTTTCTGAATAATAAACAGCATCAATCTGTAATGCTTCTTCCTTGTCTGTTACTAATTCTGCATCACTATGCTGTGCAGCATATTCTTCATATGAAATTGTATCATCCGTCGCTGCCTTTACTGTCAGCTTGCCTAAAGCCAATCCTCCTGAAGATACATTTTCAAGTGAAATTGTGTTTTCACCTTCTTTTAAATAGAAAGTAAGTGGTTTGCTTGATACGTAAGTATTATTGTAAATATTTGTATTAACCCATTTCTGAATTCTTGACTGGCTAGGAGCCATTTCATCTCCATAGCTGTCTTTTGGAAATTCTTTCTGATCATCACTTCCGATATATTTGTCCTGGTCAACATCTGTCCAATGAATTGGTAATGCTATAGTATTAGTTTCTGAATACTGATGTTTTCCATTAACTTTTGCGCTAACAGTATAATCTGAAAGCGAATCACCAACAGAAATATAATCTACATTTAATGTATATAATCCTGCTTTTTCTACATTTACTTTATAGTTAGCTGATTTCTGATATTCTAATTCAATCATTTTATCAGAGTATGTTTTTACATCCTCTGGTAGTTGGTTGTCTTCATTGTTGTTTTCTTCATAATACTTAACCGAATCCACTCCGTTAGTTAACGTAGCCTTATGCTCCCCTTCTCCGGCTTCAGTATTCTTTTTTATAAAGTCTGTATAATATACGTCAGCTTCTTCGCCATCCTCAAGATATGCATTTGCCAATAAATCATATGCTTTATTAAACTTATCACTATCTACATCTTTTACATAAGTTGCTTTTGTTTTGAATGCAAACTGGAAAAGACCTATAGCTGCAACAATGACACATAGTATTCCAATTACAATTGCGATAATCTTCTTTTTCATTGTTGTCCTTTCTACTTGTTATAAAAGCGGAACTGCTTTTTGCAGTTCCGCAATTATTATTTGATTTAATCAGTCATTTTCAATCTTATTTGTTGTCAGATGTGAATTTTGACTTATCGAAGTTGTAGTTTTCAACTAACTTATCCTGTAACTGTTTTGTAGCTGTATCGATACGTTTGTTGATTGTTGTGTTCCAATCTGATAATCTGGCTTTAACTTTGTCTCCCCAGTCCTTATCAGTCATCCAAGCACCTGCAACTTCTTCTTTCCACATATTGTTCCATTCATAAAGAACATCTGTTGTTTCACCCTTTTCAGTAATCTTACTTGTCCAGCACTTGTCAATGTAATCCCATGATTCATTGTTTTCCCAAAGTTTTAAGATTTCTTTCCAGCCTTCTTTATCTTTGTATGTCTTATGTGCTGGAAGGTTGTTCCAGATATCCATCTGCTTATTGTATGTATCGCCAGTTACTACAGGGAATGAATCTCCTGCTGCTGATTTTTCAGCGCCGTTGTCAGTCCACTTCTGATCGAAGATAGCCTGCTTAGCTTCTGTACTTGCTGTCCAGTATGTAGCGAATGTATATGTAGCTTTAAGTTTTGCTTTTTCATCATCGCTCCATTCTTTGTTTCCGTCATCAGCTGCATAGTTGTGAATACAAATTGGATCCATAACTACCTTGATTGTATTTCCACAGTAATCTGTTGATGGGAATGGATAAATATCCCAATCCTTTGAATCAATGTATGATTCGCTTTCCTTAGCTGATTCATCAGCACCTGCTGTTAAGTACCAAGGATCTGTAATGTTTGTTAAACATCTGTTGTTACAGAAGTAATACCATGAGTAAGTCTTGCTTTCAATCTTAATATCTTTTGAAAGTGTTCCTGCACCTTCAGCAACGTCGATTGTTGAAGCAGCCCATTTTGGAATGTAGCTTAACAATGACTTAACTTCATCGTTGTCAAGATCAACTGTACCTTTTTCTTTAATCTGCTTATTAATTGTTGTTGTTCCCATATTAATGATATTAACAGGTGTGCTCTTGTCACCCCAGAAGCTTGTGTTGTCTGACTTTGTGAAGAATCTTGTATATTCATCAATTGTCCAGTCAGGATCAGGAACGTTAATGTTCTTGCTTTCTGCTAAAGCTTTGTTTACCCAAATACCCCAAGGGATTGAGAATGATGGTAATCCACCCTGGAAACCGTAGTAGTTAAGGTTACTCATAAGGTTTTTATTGTATGCCTTGTATGTTTCATCATCCTTGAATACTGATAAGTCTGCTGCAAGACCTTTCTTAATATCGTTTGTTACGCTAGTTGATGCCCAGATATCAGGGTATTTACCATACTTAGCCTTAAATGATGTCATTTCCTGTTCCCACTTTGGTGTACCCGGCTGATCAGGATCTCCTGTCTTTGCCCAAAGATTAATCTTTATATTAGGATATAGTTTTTTAAACTGTTTTGCTACTGAATAAACCTGAGCCACATTCTGTGATGTAAGCTTATCAGTTGATAAATCCATACTTCCGATATCTTCATAATATTTGCTATCTCCTGACCAAGTCATAATAGAAATATCTGCTGTTGTGTCAGAAGCCAAACCTGTTGTAAGACCAATCTTTGCTGTTGTGTCTTCACCCTTCTTGTCTTCGCTCTTTGATTTGCCACATCCTGTAAGCACCATTGATGCTCCAAGAACGGCTGTTAATGATAAAGCTAATGCTTTACGGCCAAATTTTTTCATCATATTTTTCCTCCTTACCTTTTGATAAAATCATTTCACCTACATTAGAATTCACATAGTGATTTCCTTAAAACTTATTTTAGCACAACAATATGTACAAATCAACAATTAAAAACGATTTTTCATTTCTTTTTCTTGTGTATTTTTCACATTTTATAAATTGTCCCCTTATATAACTTGCTCATTTTTTGACTAATTTACACAACGGGGATTTGTTAAGTTATTCACAATAACTATATTTTGTTTTCGTTTCGCCTATTATACCGTATATTGTGCCTTTAAAATCGTTTTTAAGTCCCATTTTTTGTACTCTTAAATTTTTGATTTTTCTTTATATAATCAATACAAAAACGATTTTTCATTTTTGTTTTAAAAATTATTTTCAGTGATTCATAAAATCGTTTAAATTTTTCCTGACATAACAAAAGCCACATTCATTTCTGAATGCGGCTTTCTAAATAAGCTTTTATATTTTATGCTTCTCTTTTTCTTGCAAATACTACTAATGCAACTCCTGCTAAGATTGCTGCTGCACCACATGCCATTGGTGAGAAATCACCAGTTGCTACTGTTGTGCTTGTTGTATTATTGTTAGTTGTTCCTGTAGAACCTGTTGTATTTGTGTTTGTATTTGTGTTTGTGTCTGTGCTATTTGTTCCTGTGCTTGCTGCTGACTTTCCTTCAAATGAGAATCCTGTACACTTGACTGTTGTTGAATATGTAGGATCTCCATCGTTTAATGAAGCAGCTCCGCCTGATGCATATGAATATCTCTTTGTTGCATCTTTATCAATACCCTTTCTATCACCAAATTCACCACCGATACCAAATGTAAGTGTATCTGAATCTGCTGTAGCCTTGAATGTTTCGTTTACTGATACTGATTTACCTTTTTTAATTTTAACCCACTTACCATAAGCAAAGTTTTCTTTCTTATCAGCAATCTTAACGAATACCCATTTATCACACTTAGATGATGATAATGTGTATTTGATTGTGTATTCTTCACCTTTTTTAACTTTAACTGACTGCTTAACCTGAGCGCCCCAGCATCCTCCCCAACCGATTGTCTTCATATCTGCTGTCCAACCTGTTGCTGACTGTGAACTTAATTTTCCTTCTGCACCTTCAAACCAAGCTTCATTTACACCAAAGTAACTCTGCCAGCTTGCTGCAAAACAGTTAGCTGTCATTCCTACTGTTAAAGCAAGTGTAGCTACAACTGCTGCTATTTTCTTTAAACTCTTCATTATTATTCCTCCTCTTTACTTGCGAATCCTACTCGCTATATATGCTGAGTATAGCACGAACATATAGTATATTCAATAAATAAAAACATTTTTATCCGCTATTTTAACACTTTTTACAATTATTTTGCAAAATAACTGTATACTTTTACCAATTCCAACTTTTCATTCAAGATTATGTTTTCACAGATTATATCTCTGTCATTCATAAATTATTTTCTCAGATTATCTCCCTGACATTCATAAATTATTTTCTCAGATTATCTCTCTATTATTCTTTATATTTATATGCCATGCTTTTTCAAACAATCAGTTCAATTATTGTTTGTTTTATGATAACATATATATCTGTGGGAAAAAGTTTAAATATACATATTTATGTTTTGTATTTTCAAATCATATCTACATATGTAGTGCTTGTCCCATACATTATTATATTAAGGATGGTAAATTTATATGATAAGACTTTTGTTAGTTGCAGTATTTCTTATAATATTTTTTATAGTTTCGCTGCCGGTTATGCTTGTTGAATGGATTATTCAACATTTTAATATGGACCTTCGAAACCGTTCTTCGCTTAAATTTGTACAATTTGGTCTAAAATGTATTTCATTTTTAAGTGGTGTCAAATTAGAAGTTAACGGAAAAGAGAACATTCCTAATCAGGCATGTCTTTTTGTTGCCAACCACATCAGTTTCTTTGATATTGTAGTAACATATCCTTTAATGATCAGTCCTACAGGATATATTGCTAAAAAAGAACTTGAAAAAGTTCCTTTTTTAAGTTGGATAATGCGTTTTGTTAACTGTATTTTTCTTGATAGAAAAGATCCAAGGAACGGACTTAAAGCTGTACTTTCAGCTGCTGATATGATTAAATCCGGTATTTCCGTTTTTCTTTTTCCTGAGGGTACACGTTCAAAAACAGGGAAAATGGGTGAATTTAAGGATGGTGGTTTCAAAATAGCAACTAAGTCCAAAGCTCCTGTAGTTCCTGTTGGCATTACTGGAACTAACGATATTTTGGAAAATCATTTTCCTTTTATTAAATCAGGTAAGGTTATTGTTTCCTTTGGTAAACCTATTTACACAACAGACATGGACCGTGCTGAACAGAAGCTTTTACCGGGAAAAGCCTATGAACAGGTAAAAAAATTAAGTAACCAGCTTTAACAGCTATTGTAAAATTACTTATAAAATGATAAAATATCACAAGATTATGATAATTTAATATGGAGGTACACAATGATTACAAACACACCAGTATTAGCACTTGCTACTTGGAGCATTGTTTTGATTGTGATTTTAGTAGTCCTTGTTGCTGCTCTTATCGGTCTTTATTTCTTTGGACGTAATGCTGAAAAGAAACAGGCTGAACAGCAGAAAACTATGGAAGCTAACGCTCAGACAATCAATGCTTTTGTAATTGATAAAAAGAAATTAAAACTTAAGGAAGCCGGTCTTCCAAGTATTGTTTTGGAACAGTCTCCAAAATATGCAAGAATATCAAAGGTTCCTATTGTTAAAGTAAAGGCAGGTCCTAGAGTTATGAATCTTATTGCTGACCCTAAGGTTTACGAACAGATTCTTCCTAAGCAGGACATTAAAGCTACAGTAAGTGGTCTTTACATTACTTCATTTAAGAGAATCCGTGGTCCGGTTTATGAACCACCTAAGAAAAAGAAGAGATTTGGCAGAAAGTAATATCTGCGTAAAGCTAGAGAGTACATTGTTTGATGTACTCTCTATTTATTTTAACAACAGCACCAAATAATAAGGAGCCGCATCTTAATGCAACTCCTCAACTCCTATACCGTTTCACGGATATTTATATTTATTATGCTGTCTGAAACTTTGCTGTTATTGGCATAAAGTTCATAGTCTATCTTTAAGTCAATGTTGTCTTCCTTTTCCTCAAGAAGTATATCTTTCGTATAAACTTCCATCAGCAAATCGCCAAAAGGTGTGCTGTACAGGGACTGGTTGTTTTTGCCCTTTTTAAAAACAAGCTTGCCCGTTACAAGACCTTTTCTTGTGACTTCTACTGTTTCACTATTAAACTTTATTGTATTCTTTGTTATTTCATCATTTTCGTCATCCATATCTTCATAAAGAATATAATGTTTGTCCTTTTTTAAATAATACTTTCCGGCAGACATTGATTCTACGTTATCACCTGTGTCATCTACCATCTGAAGACCGGAGATTTTAATCAATACATTATTATTCATTTCTTCTCCATTCTGTTTAATACTCTTCGATATTAATCTGATTAATCTTTTCAATGTGAAGAGGCATTATTGAATTGGCAAATTCTTTAAACTTCTCTTCTGCATCGCTGACATAAAATTCATATTCCGGCTTTGCATCTTTGTCTGCCCTTATGCCATTCTGTCTTAAAAGTCCATCAAGACTTATTGCCGTTTCATATGCCGGATTAACAAGATTAACTTCAGGTCCCATAATCTTTCCAACTGTGCTTCTTAAAAGCGGATAATGTGTACAGCCAAGAATAAGACTGTCAATATTCTCTTCTTTCATACTTTCCAAATATCTTGAAGCCACCTCGTCAGTTACGGAATCGTGAAGCATTCCTTCTTCCACCAACGGAACAAACAATGGACATGCCTTGCCCACCACCGTAATTTCAGGATCAATGCTGTGGATATACTGTGTATACAACTCACTTTTTATTGTCCCTTCTGTACCAATAATTCCAATACGTTTGTTCTTTGTACTTTCAACTGCCGACTTTGCTCCCGGTTTTACAACACCGATGATTGGAATGTCTATTTCTTTCTCTATTGTATCAAGGGCAAAAGCACTTGCCGTGTTACACGCAACCACAATTGCCTTTACGTTCTTTGTTTTCAAAAATCTAATAATCTGTCTGGAGTAACGTATAATCGTATCCTTAGACTTGCTACCGTATGGAACTCTAGCCGTATCGCCAAAATATGTAATGCTCTCTTCCGGAAGCTGTCTTATTATCTCACGTGCCACTGTTAATCCACCAACACCTGAATCAAATACTCCAATTGCTGCATTTTTATCATTCATACCTTTACACCTACTTATTTATTCGTTTTATTTTACCTTTTATCTGAAAATAATTCAATATGTTTGTATAACTTATGCCTTTATTGTCAATAATCTCCTATGAAAACAAGCTTAAAAAAGGAGATTACCATGAAATATATAAAACAAATATCTTTTTGTATGGTTATTGCCATATTTGCCACCGGTATTTTAACCTGGAACATTTTTCTGAATCTTGAAACCAAATCAACTGTTTCGGTGCTGTCTCACAGTGCCATTCGTTTTCATATACTTGCCAACAGTGACTCTGTAAGCGACCAGGCTCTGAAAATGCGTGTCAAGGAATCCGTTGTTAACTACATATATGAAAAAACCGGCGATTTTAAAACCGTTGATGAAGCAAAAAACTTTATTCTTAATAATGACAAAACAATAGAATCAATCGCCACAAAAGCCATAGCTGATAATGGATATGATTACACTGTAAGTTCAACTTTCGGTTTCAGCGATTTTCCCGTAAAAACATATGGTGACGTGATTTTTCCTAAGGGAACCTATACTTCATACACAATTAAAATCGGCAATGGAAAAGGACACAACTGGTGGTGTGTCCTATATCCTCCACTATGTTTTGTTGACGTTTCAACGGGCGTCCTACCTGACAATTCCAAGGAAAAATTACGTGATTCACTGTCTGATACCCAGTATCACACCGTAACAAAATATAATTTCAAATTTAAATATTTGAAATTTTTCAATAACCTATGTCAAAATTAATAACCTGCTTATCATAAGCTCTATTCGTTATGGAATTTTGTAAGGTATAGCTGCTGTGTAAGACCTTTCTCCTCCAAAGTCTTAACACACTGCTGTGCCTTTTCCTTATCATCAAATAATCCAAAAACTGTAGGACCACTTCCACTCATTATTGAGTTAAGTGCTCCATTATCAAGCATCACCTGTTTAATCTCACTTATAATTGGATATTCTACTACTGTTACATCTTCCATAACATTGTAAATTAAAGACGCCATTTTCTTCAAATCACCATCTTTAATAGACTGTGCCATGGCTTCAATATCCGGTCTTTTAGTTATTTCCAAAGGTTTTATATGTCCATAAACATATGCTGTTGAAACTGAAACAGGTGGTTTTGCTATAATTACGTGACAGTCAGCTGGTGCAGGAAGTGGTGTTAAAACCTCTCCAATGCCTCTTGCTATGGCTGTTCCACCTAAAACACAATAAGGAACATCTGCTCCAAGTTTTACTCCTCTTTCCATTAATTCTTCTTTTGAAAGACCAAGTTCAAAAAGCTGGTTAATTCCCATTAATGTTGTTGCACAGTCTGAGCTTCCCCCTGCCATTCCCCCGGCAATTGGAATACGCTTGTTAATATATATATTAACACCGTCTTTAATTTTAAACTCATCCATTAACATTTTTGCCGCCATATATGCAAGATTATCCTTGCCATTAGACAAAACTGCCGTATCAGTCTTTACTTCTATCTTTCCCGTTTTATTTTTTGTAATTACTATGTCATCGTACACATCAACCATCTGCATTATCATATCAAGGTCATGATAACCGTCCGGTCTTTTTCTTATTACATCAAGACCAAGGTTAATCTTACCGTACGCCTTTAATTCTATTTTCTCCATTGTATTCCTCCGATGGATTCATTATCTTTTTATCATCTATAATCAGACTATATATTTTTTTATACATAATTTACTATATATACTCTCCCCCTAGTATACTTTTTTTCATTATGCCTGACAAGATTTTATAATCAATAATCTGTCGCCTTTTTTGATTGTTTCATTTTCCAGATTATTAACTGTCATTATTTTTTCGATTGTTGTGTAATTTTCCTTTGCCAGCTTCCAAAGAGTATCTCCTTTTTGAACAATGTATCCTTTTAAAACAGGTGCACTATTTAAAGCCTCCATATCAACCGGTTCCTGATTGATTTCCGTTACAAAGTTTTGCTCCACCTTTTTGAAAACAATGGCTTCCAAAGCTATTACAGCCTTTATTTCCACTTCATCAGCATTAAGCATATTGGCGTTAACCTGCTCCACTTTCCAATTAAGAAAATATTCATCATTTACTTCAATGCCTTCCGCATCTATTCCGTGTTCAAAATTAGATTCTCTGCACTGGCAGCATATTGGATGTCTGTCATCAGAAGAAATATAAATTATACAAGTTTTAATTTTTCCAATTGCTTTCAAACTATTATCTCTTACAAGAATATTTTCGATTTTTATTTCCGCCTGACTGTTGCAGATTTGCAATAGCTGACCTTTTGTTTTGTCGATTTTCATTTTTACCACTTCTTTTGTTCTTGAAGCATTCTTTACAAGAAGTTTCTGGTAAGTTTTCGGCTCCATAATAGGCACAAGGTTAGCCCCCGGCTTATAAACATCCTCAATAACATTAATACTTGTTTCCTTGTACAGTTTTACATTTAATTTAAGCAAAGCACTTACGGACAGGTTTCTCATTTCATTATCCTGATTAATTTCCGGCTGTACGTTTACATTATTAAGCCACAATTCAATATAAGATACCACATCTTCCGTTGCCTCGCTCATTTCAAGCTGACCGTTAAAATCAATAGTCTGCTCCAGCCACTGCTCAGGCATATTTTCCATTTCAGGTATATAAATAATAAAAATACTAAGCTGTCCGTTTATAATTATACTGCCTTCCATTGTCTTAATATTTTGATTTTTTATTCTAATATCGCTCCACACAATTGTTCCAATTGGAGGTTTGCCATGGGGAACCTCAATCTGCTCACTTACCCTGAAAGTATCCGTTTTGTCTGCCATAATAGCAAGGCTGTCAATATTTCTTTTCTTCGTCATTATATTTTCAACATTGTTTTTTCCTGAATTCTCTTTTGCAAAATTATTTTCATAATTTTCTTCTTGAGAATCGGTATCTATTGCAGTTGCAATATCTAAATCCTCGATTTTTTCAACTATAATGTATGCTTTCAACTGAATCTTGTATATGTAGTTTTTCCCATCAACAGGCTTTATTGATGAAGACAAAACTTCCATTGCTACATTAGCATTGTCTTCTGAATTTATTCCCATTAACTTTATATTTTCTTCAAAATTTATTTCCTTTTCCTCGCCACAAACCATTTCCGAGTTCTTTGGATAATACAGAATATTGTAGTTAATTGTTCCGTTTACCGTAATCTGATTTTCTCTTGTAACAACGCCATCTGTTGTAACTATTTCTTTCTGATTGATTATGTTCTCAATCTCATTGTCAGCATCCATAATTCGTTCCTCTCTGCTAACAAAAAAAATAACTGTTTCACTTTTTACAATTTTGTTCATATGAATGTTTTTCTTTTCTAATCTCATTTAAACTCCCCCTTTTAATTAACCCTAATTTGCTTATATTATCATGCTATAAAAATCATACTTTTTTAATAATCTTATATACGCCACTATCTGTTGTTATTCACTGAAAATAACGCTTTTGTCCGTCTGCTTGATTTTCACTACTATATATGGATATGTTACATTCTCAGAATTGGAATACTCCTTTGGTCCCTGAAATTCTGTTTTTATATATATGCCGTTTTTTGTTTCATACAGGTTGTTGACCTTAATGCTGTAGCCCTGATGATTTTGTCTTCCATATCCAATGATAATATATGTATATTGATTATCAGAATATGTAACCTTAAAAGGCTGTTCCTTTCTTTTTTCCACAATTTGCTTTACCTCTAAAGGCATTTCAATTTCTGCCACAACGGTAAAATCTATGTCTTTTATCTTTTTTCTGCTTATTTTTTCTATTCCACAGGAGGAAACTATTATCATTAGAAATAATATAAGTGCCCCTGTTAATAATCTATTTTTTTGCATAAAAAACACCATAATATATCTTTATTTAAATATATTATGGTGTTTGTATTTTATTCTTATTTTATCTTTTATTTTATAACATTGAATTTACAAGATTAATCATATACTGACCTAATTCTTTTTCTTTAACTTCTGCATCCTTAGCATCTGTACCCTTAACTCCGTAGTAGAATTTAAGTTTTGGTTCTGTTCCTGAAGGACGTACACAAACCCAAGCTCCACCTTCTAAGTCATAATAAAGAACGTTTGACTTTGGAAGTCCTGTTTCTGTAACTTCACCTGTTTCCATATTCTTAATCGTGTTAAGCTTGTAATCTCTTGCTGAAAGAACTTTGTAACCATTGATTTCTGTAGGAACCTGCTGTCTTAACTTCTCAATTGTATTCTGAATCTTTTCGATTCCTTCCTTACCCTTAAGAGTAATAGCCTGAACTCCATCTAACCAATATCCGTATCTTTCATACATTTCTGTCATCTTATCCCAAAGTGACATACCTTTAGTCTTGTAATATGCAACAGCTTCACAAAGAGCCATTGTTGCAACAACAGCATCCTTATCTCTTGCATGTGTTCCAATAAGACAACCATAACTTTCTTCAAAACCGAAACAATAATGACCCTTACCTGTTGTTTCGAATCCTAAAATCTGTTCTCCAATATATTTAAATCCTGTAAGAACTTCAATAAGGTTAACATTGTAATATTTTGCAATATCGTTAGCAAGGTTAGTTGTAACGATAGTCTTAATTAACGCACCGTCTTCAGGTAATGTTCCGGCTTCCTTCATCTGGCTGATTTCATATTCAGCAAGAAGGCATCCTGACATATTTCCTGTTAAAACATGATATGTACCAGGTTCTTTTCCTCTTACATAAACTCCAAGTCTGTCTGCATCAGGGTCTGTTGCAAGAAGAATATCAGCTCCGATTTCATTGCCTAATTTCACAGCAAGTTCAAAAGCTTCTTCCGATTCAGGGTTAGGATAACTTACTGTTGGGAAATCCCCATCAGGAAGTTCCTGTTCCTTTACAACATAAACATTCTCAAAACCTAATTCTTTTAACACTCTTCTAACAGGGATGTTTCCTGTACCATGAAGTGGTGTGTAAACAATCTTAATATCTTTCTGTACAGCATCAATTGCATCCTGGTGTTTAACCTGTTTCTTTAATGCTGCAATATATTTGTCATCAACGTCTTTTCCAATCTGAACATAAAGACCAGCCTTAACAGCTTCGTCCTTATCCATTGTCTTTGCATCAGCATAATCTGTAATTGCAAGAACTGCGTCCGTAATGTTAACATCGTGAGGTGGTGTAATCTGAGCACCATCTTCCCAGTATACTTTGTATCCATTATATTCAGCAGGGTTATGACTTGCTGTTACGTTAATACCTGCGATACACTTTAATTCACGAACTGCGAAAGAAAGTTCAGGTGTAGGTCTAAGTGAATCAAACACGTATGCCTTAATTCCGTTAGCATTAAGACATAAAGCTGCTTCATCAGCAAATTCAGGAGACATATGTCTTGAGTCAAACGCGATAGCAACCCCCTTATCCTGACCATTCATTTTAATAATATAGTTAGCAAGCCCCTGTGTTGCTCTTCTAACTGTATAAATGTTCATTCTGTTAGTACCTGCTCCGATAACTCCACGAAGTCCGGCTGTACCAAACTCTAAATCTTTATAAAATCTGTCTTCAATCTCTTTGTTATCATCTTTAATGGCTTCAAGTTCTTTTCTTGTGTCCTCATCAAAATAAGGATTTGTAAGCCACAGTTCATATAACTCCTTGTAATCCATTTCGTACCTCCAAGAACTATTTTCAATTCTAACCCATTATAATACAAAGTAAAAAGAAAGGAAACTACAAAAAATGTTTTTATATAGAATTTTCACATATTTTCTATGAATTTTTTTCGTATTTCTTCCTGATTTTGAAGCTGTTTCAATTTTTCCTCATTCTTTTCAGAGTACCACGCCTTGTTAGAATTAAAATAATAATTAATAATTTTCCAAAATTTTTCCGGGTAAGAAAACATTATTTTTAAAATATTGTGCTCTTCCTGAGTTATAATTTTTTCTGATTCATATTCAGCCAAAACTTTTCTGCCAAGGTCTATGTTCCAGTTGTTTTTTTCCATTACTTTTCTCAAATAATCATAAACATCCTGAATAGCCGGTGCATAGTTTATTTTTGACATATTAATCATTGCAATTTTTCCGTTAAGTAAAACTATATTGTGATGATTGTAACTGCCATGATTAAGATTCTTATGCTCTAGTGCGTTGTTGTACATTTTCCCATAACCTGTTTGCCTTAAAGCCTTTAAGGCTTCATCTGCCTGACTATAATATTCCACCAACATTTCTTTTAATGCCAGTTCAAAATAGTTTTTGTTTTTTCTCTTTTTTATGTAATTTCTTATGTTTATTATTTCTTTATTGTGCTTTTCATAAATCACAAGCATATTTTTGCCGGGATGAAAACCTTTAGTCTCCTCCATAAATCTTTGGCTGTTTTGGCACAAAGTATGAAACCTTCCAAGATTTGCAGCTCCCATTACTATATGCTTTTCCTCATTTATGTTACACTCCTGACTTTCAAACCATTTCTTTAGAATATAGGTGTAACCGTCCTCACTTACTGAAACATACCGGTCTTCCTTATTTGGAATTACGTAGTCTGTCTTTATGCCACTGCTTTCCAAATGATTATAAAGAGACTTCATTGATACCATTTTATCGTTGCTGTTATCATATTCCTGCAAAATGTATTTTCCGTCAGGTGTGTTACATCCATAATTTCCTCTGATTTTAAACGTTTCCGTAATATCTAATTCATATTGTTCAAAAACCGTAAGTGCCCTTTCATTCATACACACCCTCCCATAAATTATTTAGTCAAGTCATGCTTGTATTCTAAAATATGAAAAGGTGCTCAAGTTTAGAACTACAGTGATTTTATTATCTTTTCTGCTTCCACATACAGTTTATCTTTTGTATTTTTTTCAGGTTCTTTCAATACTATTTCAAGCAATTCATCCAATGCTCTGCCGATTTTTTCTCCTAAAGGACAACCTAAGGCTATTAAATCCTTACCTGTTATGGCAAGTTCCTTTGTACTTGTACAAATATTGTTTTCCATTATATATTCATACTGCTTGCATACATAAACATAGGCATCGTAGCCTTCGTCTTTTCCATACTTGCTTTTGCCCATAAAATCAGCATATACTAATTCAAGATAATTATGATAAATATCCTTGCCTATTTTATGGACACTTCGTCTTATTGCCTCAGGATTAAAGCCCTTAGATGCAGGTCTGTCATCATGGCATTCTATAAGACGTGAAGCTGTTTTTATGGTTTTGTTGTCCATCTTTAATCTGCGCATTATCTGCGGTGCCAACCTGCTTCCCTCCAATGCGTGTCCCTTAAAATGATTTCTACCATTAGCATCTGTTGTTTTCACTAATGGTTTTGCCACATCGTGGAACAATGCAGTCCAACGCATAAGCTTGTCTGCCGACACGTTTTCCATTACTTTTATTGTGTGCTCACCTACGTTATACATATGGTATGGTGTATTCTGTTCACATTCCATCATAGCGTCAAATTCAGGAAGTATCACTTTTGTAATACCTGCGTTATATGCTGTAATAAGCTTACATGGATTCTTTGAGATTATAAGCTTTTCAAGTTCTGTTTTAATTCTTTCCGCACTGATATTTTCAAGTGTTGGGGCAAGTTTCTTAATTGCCTCCATTGTTTTTTCATCTATGTTAAAACCTAACTGGGCAGAAAATCTTACTGCTCTCAAAATTCTAAGGGCATCTTCACCAAATCTTTCCTCCGGCTCTCCCACACATCTTATAATCTTGTTATTTATATCATTAATTCCATCAAAAGCATCCACAAGGCCTTCTCTTTCATTGTACGCCATGGCATTTATTGTAAAATCTCTGCGTTTAAGGTCCTCTATAAGATTAGATGTAAACTCCACTGATTCAGGATGTCTGCTGTCATTATATTCCCCATCTATTCTATAAGTTGTAACCTCATAGCCCACATGCTTAATCATTACTGTAACTGTTCCATGTTGTATTCCTGTGTCCAAAGTTCTGTTAAAAAGTTCCTTTACCTGTTCCGGAAGAGCTGATGTTGTTATATCCCAGTCCTGAGGCTCTCTGTCCAAAATGGTATCTCTTACACAACCACCTACGGCAAACGCCTCATATCCATTATTTTCCAAAACATCTATTATAAGCTTTACGCTTCCCGGAATATTGATTTTAAATTCTCTATTACCATTATATTTGCTCATATTTCTTCTCCAATGTCACACTTTTAATAATGCCTTATTTACTACATTAACATATCTATTATTTAATGCTTCATTACTCTGATAATGCCTCATTCATTACATCCAAAGCTTTCTTTAAATTCTCCTCTGACACAGCCGAATAGTTTATTATAAATTTGTGTTTAAACTCATCCAAATTATTGTAACAATAGTCTGACACACCTGATATGTTAATATTGTTTTGCTGCAATTCCTTCTTAAACTGTTCGTCGTCTATTTTTTTATTAATATTCAAAATAAAATGCAGACCTGAGTTTTCCTCTTCTATTGAAACCTTGCTGTAAATAGGGTGATTCTGTATAGTTCTTATTATTTTATTTCTATAATCTCTATAATAATTACGCATTCGGTTTATGTGTCTTTCGTAGTAACCCTTGCTTATAAAATTAGCCAGTGTGTACTGCTCAAATCCTGACACAGTATTGGAATAAAAACCTAATTTCGTATTAAACTTGTCCATTAATTCATCAGGCAAAACCATATATGCAATTCTAATTGACGGTGCCAGTGTTTTTGAAAATGTATTCATGTAAATTACACGTTTTCCCTCCATTCCTGCTATTGGTGGAATTGGTTTGCCCGAAAACCTAAATTCACTGTCGTAGTCATCTTCTATAATGTATTTCTTATTATTTATTGCCCACTTAAGCAAATGAGTTCTTCTTGAAATAGGCATAACTCTTCCTGTCGGAAATTGATGAGATGGTGAAATATGCACTGCATCTGCCTTGCTTTCCACCAGTTCATTAAGTTGTATGCCTCTTTGATCTATTTTAATGTGGAGGCACTTTACGCCATTACTTTCGTATACATTGCCTATCTTCTTATATCCCGGATCCTCCACTGCTATAACTTTATCTCTGCCAAGAAGTTGCACAATAATGCTGTATAAATACTCTGTTCCTGCACCTACTATTATGTTATCAGGATTAACATTCATTCCCCTAAAATGCTGAAGATGATCGGCTATTGCCTCCCTTAATTCCATTACACCGTTTTTTTCAGGAACAGAAAGGAAAGAATTTTCTTTGTCTAAAAGTGTCTGCCTCATTATTCTTGACCATGTTGCAAAAGGAAAACTATCATACATTATATGGTTTGAATTAAAGTCCACAAGCCATTTCTTCTTTTCTTTTTTCTTCTCATATTTGACTTTGGGCTTCTGCTCAATGTATTGACTTCCAATATCACTGGCAAAATATCCCTTCTTCTCCTTAGTGTATATGTAGCCTTCCACTATAAGCTGAGCGTAGGCATTTTCTACTGTTATTACACTAATGTCGTGATTTTTTGCCATTTCACGTTTTGACGGAAGTTTTTCATTGGCTTTAATTTTTCCTGATAAAATATCTTCTTTTATACACTTGTACAAATATTCATATAAAGATGTTTTTTCTCTTTTTCCAAAGTCATAAGTAAGCATAAATAAACCTAATCTTTCTGGTATTATATTTTTGTGGTAAAATAGCGATTGTATGATACCACATAAGGAATTATACTTGATTATAACAAAAATGTAAACGAACGGAGATTATCTATGAAACGTGTTTTAAGCATACAGGATATTTCATGTATAGGTAAATGTTCACTTACCGTTGCCCTGCCTATTATTTCGGCAATGGGCATTGAAACATCCATATTACCTACGTCCATTTTGTCAACACATACTATGTTTAACGATTTTACATTTCGTGATTTAACTGACGATATGGAACCTATTAAGAAGCATTGGCAAAAAGAAGGTTTCTCCTTTGATGCTATTTACACAGGCTATCTTGGAAGTGAAAAACAAATCACTCTTGTGAAAGATTATTTTAAAACTTTTGGAAATACCTGCAAATATATAATCGTCGATCCTGCAATGGCAGACAATGGCAAACTCTATTCAGGTTTCGATAAAGATTTTCCTTTAAAAATGGCAAAGCTTTGCAAGTATGCAGACGTTATTCTTCCTAATATTTCAGAAGCTGCTTTTATGACCGGTATGCCATATCCGGGAGAAAATGCTTCTAATGAATGTATTAAAGATTTGCTTCTAAGCCTTGCCAAACTTGGTTCTAAAAAAATTGTTATTACAGGGGTTGAATCTGCTGACCACAAATTCGGCTTTATGGGATACGATTCAGAAACAAAAGAGTTTTTTGAATACTACACTCCCAAAGTCCAAATGAAATCCCACGGCACCGGCGACGTTTTTGCCAGCACCTTTACCGGAGCGTTAATGAATGATTACAATATTCAGGATTCTTTAAAAATTGCCGCTGACTTTACAAAAGCCTGTATAAACAACACTTACAATGACCCAGAGGCAGTTAACTATGCTGTGAACTTCGAAAGTGAAATACCATATCTGTTGAAGCTTATTAGGAAAGTGTAATGGTGTGGTGTAGAAATTAATTCAATTCAAATCTTATAATATTCCCAAGCAAAAACAGCTTGGACTGCCTTTACATTAAGGTAATCCAAGCTGTTTTCCACGCTATAATATTCTGTAGCTTACCGGATTGCTACGTGCTTCGCACTCACACAATCCTTCCCGTACATTCGCATATCGCTCTGCTTCGCTTCGCTTTTTTGCTCATGTTCGGGGCGCGTCTCAAAGTCTTTTCTGCACCTTTGTGCAAGCACAGGTGCAGTAAGACTTTTCTACGCTGTAAGCTACATATATTTTTTTAACATTTCTACTTTGTCTGTCTTTTCCCAAGGTACATCGATGTCGTTTCTTCCAAAGTGGCCATAAGCTGCTGTCTGCTTGTAGATTGGTCTTCTAAGGTCTAACATTTTGATGATTCCTGCAGGTCTAAGGTCAAAGTTTTCACGAATGATTTCTACTAATTTTTCATCGTTAAGTTTTCCTGTTCCAAATGTGTCTACCATTACTGATGTTGGATGTGCAACACCGATTGCATATGATAACTGGATTTCACACTTGTCAGCTAAACCGGCTGCTACTATATTCTTTGCAACATATCTTGCTGCATAAGCTGCTGAACGGTCAACCTTTGTACAGTCTTTTCCTGAGAAAGCTCCACCGCCGTGACGGGCATATCCACCATAAGTATCAACAATAATCTTACGTCCTGTAAGACCGCTGTCTCCGTGAGGTCCACCGATTACGAAACGTCCTGTTGGGTTAACGAAGAACTTAGTATTTTCGTCAATCATATCCTGTGGCAATACAGTGTCAAATACATACTTCTTAATATCTTCATGAATCTGTTCCTGTGATACTTCAGGATCATGCTGTGTTGAAAGAACAACAGCATCAAGTCTTGAAGGCTTGCCATTTTCATCATATTCTACTGTTACCTGGCTCTTTCCATCTGGTCTTAAATATTTTAATGTACCATTCTTTCTAACTTCTGTAAGCTTTCTTGCAAGCTTATGAGCCAATGAAATAGGGTAAGGCATATATTCTTCTGTTTCGTTAGTTGCATAACCAAACATCATACCCTGGTCGCCTGCACCTATAGCATCGATTTCTTCATCTGTCATTTTATTTTCTTTTGCTTCTAATGCCTTATCAACACCTAAAGCAATATCTGCTGACTGTTCATCAAGAGCTGTAATAACACCGCATGTATCGCAGTCAAAACCATATTTAGCTCTGTCATAACCAATCTCTCTAATTGTTTCCCTTACAACTTTCTGAATATCAACATATCCCTTTGTTGTAATTTCACCCATTACAAGTACAAGACCTGTTGTAATAGCTGTTTCACAAGCTACACGGCTCATTGGATCCTGTCTCATAAGTTCATCTAAAATCGCATCTGAAATCTGATCACAGATTTTATCCGGATGTCCTTCTGTTACTGATTCTGAAGTAAATAATCTTTTCTCCATTTTTTCTCCTCTCTGAAAATAAGCTTTCGCATTTGCAATTTACGAACTAATTATTTAAACTCGTAAAAATTATGAATAATCTATTGTTAACTACAAGCAAAAATTAAGTCCACTGTTTTACAGTGGACTTGAAATCAAGGTATTCAAATCCTCTTATTGATCAATGTATCATTGCTCCGGTGGGCACCTTCCATCATAATCGGGGGTTGCCGTGGCATCACAGATCCTTGTATCTCCGCCAACTCTTAATAAGAGAAATAATATTTTCTTGACAGTTATAACATTAAACAATATATATGTCAATAGATAATATTACCATATCGTAAAAGTATCGTAAAAGAACCACACCTTCCGGCGTGGTTCCTTACGTAATAAAACAAAATTTATAAAAACAGTTTATTTCTTAGTTTTAACTGACTTTTTAACCCATTTACTATAAATAGCATTTCCTGCATAGTTAGTCTTTGTAGCTCTAACTCTTACATAGTACTTTTTACCTTTCTTAAGGTTCTTAATTGTGTATGTAGTCTTCTTTGCAGTTTTTACTTTGCTCTTCTTAAAGTTCTTCTTTAATGAATATTCAACTTCATATTTCTTAATGCCTTTTACTTTCTTGAACTTTAATGTAACTGTAGCTTTCTTAGCATTCTTCTTAACTTTGTTAGCCTTTAAAGACTTAATCTTTGTAGCTTTTACTGTGTTAAGTTTCTTAATTGTAGCCTTAACTGAAGCTTCTGTAACACCAGCCTTAGTTGTAGCGAACATATTAATCTTTCCTGTTAAAGGAACGCTAAATATTGCTGCATTTGGATTTGAAGCATCCTTAGCTCCGTTAGTGCTTACGATAGCATTAGGGAACTGTACTGTTATGCTTGTCTGAATATCTTCTTCCTTAAGTTCAACTCCCATTTCCTTGTATGCAGCAAAAATGTCCACATCTTCTGCATCTAATAATTTCATTATGTCACCGTTCATATAGAATGTATCTGTAGTAACATATGTATCAAATCCCTCTACACCAAATTCTTTCTGTAAATCACCCTGTTTAATATTCTGTGAATAGTCAATTACATAATAATCTTTTCCATTCTCAGTAACAGTTTTTACATCTATACCTTCATCTTTTAATTTTGGTAGCATTAATGTAATCAAAGCTGTTACTTCAGCTTCTGATACAGTCTGTCCCTGTGACTTCATCATCTGAATGTAAGCCTGAATAGCTGCCTGTTTATCAACTTTGATATTTGTAGTCATCTTAGCACTTCCATCGCTGTTAATAACTACTGTTGACTTCTGTGTGACACACCCTGTTAATGCTAATGCTAAAACAAGCATAATAGCTACTATTTTTGTTTTCATTGTTTTCATCTTTTTATCCTCCTTAAATTGAAAAAATGGTGTCCGTTTTATTACCCTGACACCATTTTATCACATTTAATATATAATTACATTAAAATTCAAAATATTCTTTAAAATATTTTTATACGATAACACATCGCTCTCAATACACTTTAAACACAGATATACGATGGTATATCATCAATAACATTACACCGATTATTTATCTTCATTACGGAATTGAACAGGTGTCATTCCATATTTCTTTTTAAATAATCTTGTAAAATGTTCCACATTTTGATATCCAACCTTTTCAGCAATAGTTTCAACTGTCATATTGCCACCCTTTAATAAAGTTCTTGCTTTCTTCATACGAACATTCTTAACTAATTCACCGAAAGTTTTTCCGGATTTTTCCTTTATATATTTTGACAAATAAGGCTTTGAAAGATGGAACTGTTCTTCTAACTCATCTAATGTTACTGTAAGATAATTAGTATTGATATAATTCAAAATCTCAGTTAATCTTTCATCCTGAAACTTTTTTTCACCTGATGCTGCAACCAATTGGTTAACAGCAACTGTAAGTGCATAAATAGATGACTTTATTATATCTTCATCGATACCAACACCCCAATACATCTTACCATTACAGCTTATTCCCACATAAGAAACAGCCTTAGATGATGAACCTCTTGATAATGAATGCTCTTCATATACTGATAATTCATAACTAATATCAAAATACTGTTTAAATGCATTACTTACCGCATCAAGTCTACCGTTACCTGTGCTCTTAACAACTCTTGTTCCTTCATTCTGTGCAATTGTTACTTCTGCAACAATTCCATTCTTCTGAACATAATGTGTTTCAGACACACTAAATATGCTGTTATCATTAATATATTTGTCTTCAAAAATCTGATATACCCATGCCGGTGATAATTCCTTATGTTCCTTATCTGAAACATCCTTTACGGAATATCCGACTTCTTCTCTCATTTTCTCCGGTAATGCTAATCCATAACTCTGTTTCAAGATGTAGCTTACGCCACCTTTTCCTGACTGGCTGTTAATTCTGATAACGTCTGAATCATATGTTCTTCCCACATCTACAGGATCAATTGGCAAATAAGGAACTGTCCATGTTTCGTCATTACTTTCTGTTCTGCATGCCATTCCCTTTGAAATAGCATCCTGATGTGAACCTGAGAACGCTGTAAATACCAAGTCCCCTGCATATGGCTGACGTGGTCCAACCTTCATTCTCGTTACACGCTCATACATTTCACAGATTTCAGGCATATTGCTGAAATCAAGATGTGGATCAACACCGTGTGAAATCATGTTCATAGCCAACGTAACAATATCTACATTACCTGTTCTTTCACCGTTTCCAAATAATGTTCCTTCAATTCTGTCTGCTCCTGCCAAAACACTTAATTCTGCAGTTGCAACACCACAACCTCTGTCATTGTGAGGATGAACTGAAATAGTTACCGCATCACGATATTTTAAATTCTTATGCATATATTCAATCTGAGTTGCAAAAACATGTGGCATGGCATTTTCAACTGTTGCAGGTAAGTTAATAATAACCTTGTTATCCTGTGTTGGTTTCCAAACGTCAAGCACTGCATTACAAACTTCCAATGCATAATCCATTTCTGTGCCTGAAAAACTTTCAGGGCTATATTCAAATGAAAAGTTTCCTTCTACTTCATTAGCAAGCTTCTGTAATAATTCTGCTCCGTCAACAGCAATCTTCTTTATTTCATCTTTACTCTTTTTAAATACCTGTTCACGCTGTGCTACAGATGTTGAATTATATAAATGAATTACTGCGTGCTTTGCACCTTTTACTGCTTCAAAAGTTCTCTTAATAATATGTTCTCTTGCCTGTGTTAAAACCTGAACAGTAACATCGTCAGGAATCATATCACGTTCAATTAAGGCTCTCATAAAATTATATTCTGTCTCTGATGCTGCAGGGAAACCTACTTCAATCTCTTTAAAGCCAATCTTAACTAACATCTGGAAAAACTCTAATTTTTCATCTAAACTCATTGGCTCTATAAGTGCCTGGTTTCCGTCTCTTAAGTCTACACTACACCAAATAGGTGCTTTATCTATATATTCTTTCTTTACCCAATCATATGTTGGTGTAGGTGGCATAAAATACTGTCTTTTATACTTTCCAAAATTCATCTTAAAATCTCCTTTTCAATCAATTAAATAATATATTTTTAGTTTCCTTATGTCAAGATTTGGTAGGTTCTTAATATAATAAATAGTTAGCTTGCTAACTTTCTCGCGAGTCAGAACGAAAAAAACCCTGCACTTCCAATTAGGAAATGCAGGGACGTATTCTCTACCTACGCGGTACCACTCTGCTTCATGTTATACATGCTCTCTAAGGATGCCTTTGACATCCGCTCCCTTTAACGGTGGAATCCGTCCAAGCCTACTCTTTAAATAATAAGATTATTTCGTCAGTCTTACTATCCAAACCATTCAGCCGGCAGCTCCAAGGTGAGTTCATTGCATAGCTTCTGCTGTCTTACACCTGCCGACAGCTCTCTGTTAACCACTTAACAACTACTATTCCTTTTCAAAGCCTTTTTATTTTTAGGATGGTCTAATATTAACATACGCAATTTTGTTTGTATAGTGACAAATTTAATCAGTTTTATTGATTTTTTTTAATCAAGCAATCATCCAACCTTTAATTTAAACTTGCGCTCTTCTTTTTCAGAATCTACTTTTGCAATAATTGCTCCAAGACCTGAAAGCTTCTCTTCGAATCTTTCATAACCTCTCTGGATATAAACAATGTCATCTACTACTGTAAATCCGTTAGCTGCCATGCCTGCAATAACAAGTGCTGCTCCTGCTCTAAGGTCTGGTGCTGCAACCTGTGCCCCTGCAAGACTTCCAACACCTGTAATAAATGCTGTATTGCCTTCTACCTTCATTATTGCACCCATACGTGTCAATTCATCTACATATTTAAATCTGTTTTCAAAAATACTTTCTGTTACTGTACTGCTACCGTTGGCCATTGTAAGAACAACTGCCATCTGTGGCTGCATATCTGTAGGAAATCCCGGATAAGGCAAAGTCTTAATCTTTGCACTTCTAATGAAATCTCCTGCCTTAACGCGTACTGCGTCATCATATTCTATAACTGTGCATCCCATTTCAATAAGCTTAGCTGAAATACACTCTAAATGTTTAGGAATAACATTCTTAATCAAAACTTCCCCACCTGTAGCTGCTGCAGCACACATAAATGTACCTGCCTCAATCTGGTCAGGAATAGTTGAATATACTGTTCCGTGAAGTTCACGAACACCTTCAATTCTAATCTTGTCAGTTCCGGCACCTCTTACATTAGCTCCCATACTGTTAAGCATATTGGCAATATCTACTACATGAGGTTCCTTAGCCGCATTCTCAATTACTGTCTTTCCTTCTGCCCTAACTGCTGCAAGCATAACATTAATTGTTGCTCCAACAGAGGATGTGTCAAAAAAGATATGGTTTCCAACTAAACGTTCCGCCTGAGCATTAACCATACCATGATCAGTAATAACATCTGCTCCCAAAGCTCTAAATCCCTTAAGATGCAAGTCAATAGGTCTGCTACCGATTGCGCATCCACCCGGAAGAGCAACCTCTGCCTTGTTAAACTTGCCCAAAAGAGCGCCAAGCAGATAATATGAAGCTCTAATCTTTCTCATTTGCTCATATTCTACTACATGTGTTCTAATTGTTTTTCCGTTAATTGTTACTGTATGTCTATCTATTCTATTAACTGTTGCTCCAATGTTTGCAATAGCATCTATCAACTGATTAATATCACTAACATCAGGCAAATTCTCTATTGTCACGTCTTCATCTGTCATTATTGCTGCAGCAAGTAATCCTAATGCAGCATTCTTTGCTCCGCCTATTTCAACTTCGCCATTAAGTGCTACTCCACCTTTTATTACAAAACGTTCCATTCTTTACTCCCGGTATATATGTATATTTTATATCAAACAGGGATTGGTCACAATTAAGCCCTCTCCCACCAATAATTATCTTCGTATATCTACACAATTATAGCACAATATCTATCTTTGTAAACATAATAAAAGCACAATATATATAAATTTCAGCGATTTTTTTGGTCAATTTTTATAAATTGTGCTTTACTATATTATTACATTATGATAATTTTCAAAATGTGTTACCTGTTACTAACATACTCAATAGGATTAACCCTTTTTCCATCCTTTACAACTTCAAAGTGAAGATGTGGTCCAGTGCTAAACCCTGTGGAACCGCTAAGTGCTATGACCTGACTTTGTTCAACTTTTTCTCCCTTTGAAACTTTCACTTCCGAAAGGTGGGCATATCTGGTTTTGAACCCGTTATTATGATTAATCAAAATATTATAACCATAACTTTCACTAAAATAAGCCAATTCAACCACGCCCTCTGCTGCCGCTCTTACCTTTGTGCCTGTATTAACAGCCCAATCGTGTCCATTATGACTTGCAGTTCTTGAAATTGTATCCCCAAAACCTGATGTGGTAATTCCACCCTTTACCGGTTTTTTCAAAACGAAATTATTAACATTTTTTGTATCATTTTTGTTAACTATGGACGTTGTTAACATTTCTTGGTCTGCATTTATGGCTTTATTGTTGATAGATTTTATTTTACCATTAACATTTATATTTTTCTTGTTAATATCTTTATGATTTTCTTTTAATGTTAGAACCTTTGCTGTACTCTCTTTCACCCGGTAGTCATTATTTTTTGTAATAAATCCATATGCATATATTTCAACTGCCAATTGGTAAAAAGTCAAAATCATAATCATAGTCACCATAAATACTGCTATGCAGACGAAAGCGCTTTTATGTGATTTTTTATTAATAAACATTATTTTATCCCCCAAAAAATAAATGTTCTATTCTTTTATTTAATATCCGTATGTATTTTTGTTTTAGCAAATTATATAATTTGTTCTAAAATCCACTCTGGCGTAATTTTGTTACAACCTTATCAACTGTTTTTTCAACAGAACAATGATTTTCGCTAATCACAATATCAGCATATTTTTCATATAAAGGACATCTTTCATCATAAAGGTCCTTTAATGTCTGTCCTTCTTTTAAAACCACCCCACGCTGCTTAAGATTTCCTAATCTTCTCTCTAAAGAGTATAGGTCTAATTTTAAATAAACTATTGTTGCTATTTCTGATAAATGTTCCATTGCCTCTGTGCAGTAAACAACGCTTCCTCCTGTGGAAATTACTGCCTTCTCAGGATTCAATGACTTGTTCACGTCATTTTCTACCTGAACAAAGCCCTCTGTTCCACGCTCAGCTATGATTTCTTTCAAAAGTTTGCCGTACTGCTCCTGAATTACAAGGTCAGCATCTATAAACTGATATCCCAGTATTTTTGCAATTATTACTCCTATTGTGCTTTTTCCTACTCCCGGCATACCTATTAATACAATGTTTTTTTTCATTTCAGTCTCCTTTTGTCGGCAAAATTGCTACCATCTTCCATTGCCAAATTGCTTTTTTTCTGTTTATATCTTTTATTTTATAATCTTACTTAAATTTTTTGCTTTTGTTTTTTGTTATTCTTCATAATATTTTTTGTTTTTCATGTCTACTGTTTGCTCAGCTAACAGGCTTGCTCTTTTTATTTTGTCCTCGCCGTATTTGTTTTTGATGGCATCTAGTGCCTTGTCCAGTTTTTTCATTTTTTCTCTGGATATGTTGGTTGTGGCGTTTTGTTGTTTGTTTGTGGTTTGCACCATTATGTCCATTATGGACATTTGTTCTAAGGCTCCCTGTTCTTCTAAGTTGGCGGTTCGTATTCCAAGCAGGCGCACGCTTTTGTTTCCGTCTTTTTCCCAAAGTTCCCTAAAAAGTTCTTTTGAGAGCTGGTATATTTCTGTGCCTGAGTCTGTGCATCTATCAAGTGTTGTCTGCCTTGATGCTTTTATGAAGTCGTTATATTTCACTTCTACAGCTACTGTTTTTGCCATTTGTTTTCCTTTTCGAAGTCTACCGGCTACTTTTTCTGACAGTTGAAGTAAGATTTTTTCTATTTCTTCCATATTATCAAGGTCATATGGCAATGTGATGGAGTTGCCCACTCCTTTTATTTCTTCACGCTTGGTATTTACCACGCTTTTATCTATTCCATTGGCGTATTCCCAAAGTATTTTTCCATGCTTTTTCAGGTGCGCCTCCAAAATATATTCAGGGCTTGTTGCCAGTTGGCCAATATTGTATATTCCAAGTTTGTGCAACGTGTTTACACTTGATTTACCTGCCATATAGAGTTCTTCAACAGGTAGTTGCCACATTTTTTCTTTTATTTCTCTTCTATATAATGTATGAACTTTGTCAGGCTTAGTAAAATCTGATGCCATTTTTGCCAAAACTTTCACATCGGATATTCCTACGTTTACGGTGAATCCAAGTTTCTCTTTTACTGTGTCTTTTATTTTGTACGCACATGCTAATGGCGATGGATACTCGTTTTGTATTCCCGAAAAATCCATATAGCACTCATCCACGCTTACCTGCTCAATGTCAGGTGTAAATGTTCTAAGCAAATTCATTAGTTTATGGCTTTGTTCGTTGTAATAACCGTGCTCCGGCGGAACAATCAGTATGTTAGGGCACTTTTGCAACGCATTGGCTATAGGCTCACCTGTAACTATTCCAAACTTTTTTGCGGAGATGGATTTTGCCAAAACTATTCCGTGTCGCTTTTCCCTATCACCGCCTATGATGGCAGGAATATTTCGTATGTCGATTTTCTTTTCATCTTTTGCTGCTTCTTTAAGCAACTTTACTGCTGTCCAACTTAAATAAGCTGAATTTACATCAATATGAAATATTATTCCCATATATTGCCATCCTTAAACAGTTATTTTGATTAAATTATTTTTCATTCTTGCTTGGCAAATTAATTTCTCTTTATCTTTCAAACTAATCTTTAGACATTTTTGAATATTTATTTGTTTTTTCTGTATCTCTTTTTTGCTGCTTTTTTCTTAATTACAGAATATCCAAACTTGCCTATTTTTTTACCAAGACCATAATACCAGCCGTGAGAATATACAATCGGCTTTGCCTTTTCAAAACTAAATGTTCCATTTTCGTCCATATATTTTTTGTCCGCGTGTACGCAAAGTACTTTCGCCACAAACATATCGTGACTGCCACATGGAACAACATCTGTTACCCGGCATTCAATGTTTACAGGACTTTCCTTAATCAAAGGTGCCTTAACATATTTTGCAGGTTCTTTTGTTAATGATGCATTCTTAAACTTGTCCTCATCCTTACCTGACTTTACTCCACAATAATCTGTGGCATATGCCAATTCTTCTGTTGTCAGATTGATTACAAATTCCCCTGTTTCTTTTATCATATGATGTGAGTATCTTGAAGGTCTTACTGAAACGTAAACCATTGCCGGGTCTGAGCATACCGTTCCTGTCCACGCAACTGTCAACACATTATCATTTCCCTCATCATCTGCCACCGTAACCAAAACAGATGGAAGGGGATATAACATATTTCCCGGTCTCCAAATTTCTTTTGACATAGTTTCCTCCATTATTTCCTTGAATCACTTTTTATTTTGTCTTTAATTTTTTTGTTTAAATTTTTATTTGATTTTTCCTTCAAATTATTTTCTTTTTTGTTTTTCACTTAATTTAACATTCTTAATCTTAAGATTTCCATTGTCTATGCTGTACGTAATCTTCAATGTTGCCTTACAACTTCCTGAATATTTATACACATAACTTGTATATGTTGCAATGTCAGTTGTACATGTGTAGTCATAGTTGTATGTAGATGTTACCTGAAAATCTTTACTTTTACTGTCGTATTTTATTGTACTATTCAAATCCTTAATTTTAAAATCAGATACCTTGTACTTGTCTATGTTCTTCTTATCCGACCAATAAAGACCTGACATTGTTTCTTCTACTGTTTTTGATACGGATTTTTGAAGCTTTTTGTCATCTATAAATGCCATAAGTTTTTTATCGCTTTTGCTTCTGTTTCTTGCGGCACTATAATATTTATTAATAAAATCCGTAACGCCGTTTGTTATTTTTGAAGTGTACCGGTCATTTGCTGTGTACCAACTCTTTGTCAAATCCACTTCCATATCTTTTTTTATAACATTTGCAAGTGTATTTTTTGCACAATATTCATTCTCACATGTTATTTTATAATTTCCATTTAAAATAGCCTTAAAATTATATATTTGAATATTATTTTCTGTTGTAATATTTGCGTCTTTATCTGTAATTTCAATTCCTGCAATTGTAAGCTTGTCTCCCTGTGGAATCTTTATTGTAAGATTTTTAACTAGCATTTTTTCAATATCTACCTTGTAGTCAGGCTTTAACTTAGGCAGATGCATCTTCTTATTTAAATAAATATTCATATTCTGAGAGCTATCCGTCTCATCATCTGTGCATTCAATTGTTACCACATATTGTCCGTCTTCTTTTCTAGGATCGTTAATCTTGTAAGAATCTATTGTCATTGATTCTCTTGTTTTCTGCATTATTTCCTTGTATCTGTCCTTGCTAATATAGTATCCGTCTTTCTTGTCCAAAAGATTGTACATTGTGTCATAATCCTGTTGCATAAAAGCTCTAAAATATGTAACCGCCTGCTCCGTCGGATTGGAAACGTGTTTAACGTAAGCTGCAAAAGCTCCTATTCCCATACACACTGCAATAAAAAACAGTATGCTTATAAGTCCGAAAATTCTACTTTTATATATTTTTTTTAATATTTGTTCCATTTTAATCCCCTAATTATTCTGCTATAATTTTTACTATATTAAATGTTACCCATTATCCTTGATTTTTGCAAGGCTTTTATGTATCATTTATTTATTATAGACGAGGTGTAAAATGGATAAAAAATTATTATTTAATGAAGCTCTTACTTCATTGGTAGACTTTGCTGCTGCCAATGCTAACCATGTAACAATGGATGATGTAAAATTATATTTTAAAGATTTAATTGATGATGATAGCCAGTATCAGTTTATTTACGACTATCTTGCCCTTAATAAAGTTGAGATTGAGGGATTTACTCCACCAGTCAATAATCCTTTGGCTGATGACGCTCCTGAAACTTCGGCCGATGAAACTATTTCTGAAACTGCTTCTGTTTCTAACCACGTTGAATCAGAAGAAGAATTATCTTTTATTAAGATGTATATGGAAGAAATGGAAGCCCTTCCTAATCTTTCAAAAGATGAAGAGGCTGATTTAATTGACAAGCTTTTAGCCGGTGATACTTCCGTTTCATCTAAGATTGTTGAAGCTAATCTTTCTTTAGTTGCAAAAATTGCTGAAAGTCATCGTGGAAAAGGCGTTAACTTTGGAGACTTAATTCAAGAGGGTAATGTTGGTTTAATGCTTGCAGTTTCTGATTACACAGAATCTGTTGGCGATTTCCATTCATTTATTTCAGGTAGAATTGAAGATGCAATTAAGAATACTGTTAATGTTCAGATTAACTCAGACAGAATTGGGCAGCATCTTGCTGACAAACTTAACAGACTTGACGAAGTTACTAAGAATTTAAGTGAGAAACTTGGTCGTGTGCCTGAATTAGACGAACTTGCCAAAGCCATGAACATTTCAAAAGATGAAGCTTCTATATTGCTAAAGACTTCTCTTGATACATTGTCAGTTAACGAAGACACACAGATTACTGACGGTTCTGAGGCTAATGGTGCTTCTGATGGAATATCAACTGAAGAAGCATTTGCAAGACCTGAAAAAGATCCGTTGGAGTGGAGAGTTAATAAGAAATAAAGGATGTAATTCCAATAATAAAAGCAAGAATACTAAGTTCCGCTTCTGCCATAAGCTAAATGCTACTTGTATTCTTGCTTTTTTATACATTTCATTAGTTTTTAACCATTTACTTTTCTGCCCATTTCCACATTTTATCCCAAGGATCTTTTGTTCCTAACGCCAAAATCCATTCGGTAATAACATAGTAACATAAATAAATTGGAAAAATTAAAATTTTCTTTAATGTAATCTTCATACTGTACCTCCATTTTTTACCTTCTATACACATTTGTATATTTTCTAATCTTATCTGCTAATTTGTCTGTCAACTTATCCTTCGTAACACGCCATTTCCAGTTATCACCTAAGGTTGATGGTGTGTTTATTCTTGCTTCATTTCCAAGTCCTAAGTAGTCCTGAAGTGGAATGATACATAAGTCTGCCACTGATGAATGAGCAAGTCTTATTATTTCATCTACCATTTCCTGACCAACAGGTATGTCTCTACCTATGTAATCTTTTATGTATCCTAATGTGTAATCATTTACATGTTTCAACCAACCTAATAAAGTTTCGTTGTCATGTGTTCCTGTATATACAACACAATTATTGTAGTAAGTAAAAGGAAGGTATTCGCAAGGTTCATAAGAATCTCTTGCATCAAAAGCAAATTCTAATACTTTCATATTCGGGAAATTACTGTCTTTTACAAGCTGTCGTACGCTATCTGTTATATAACCTAAATCCTCTGCAATAATGCTAATCTTTCCAAGCTTCTCTTTTACGACATCAAACAAATCCATTCCCGGACCTTTTTCCCATTTACCAACTACAGCATTCTTTGAACCGGCAGGAATTGCATAATATTCATCAAAGCCTCTAAAATGATCTATTCTTATTACATCATAAAGCTTTGTGCTATTTTCAATTCTCCTAATCCACCATGTATAACCTGTCTGCTTATGATAATCCCACTTGTAAACAGGATTTCCCCAAAGCTGTCCATCTGCAGAAAAAGCATCCGGTGGGCAACCTGCAACAGATATAGGCTTAACCTCTTCATCCATTTGGAATAATTCAGGATTTGCCCATACATCCGCACTGTCATAAGCAACATAAATTGGAATATCTCCAATAATTTTTATTCCCTTATCATTTGCATATTCCTTTAATTTAAACCATTGCTCATAAAACTTAAACTGAATAAATTTATAGAAAAGAATTTCATCCTTAAACTTTTCCCTATATCTTTCCATTGCTTCTGGTTTTCTTACTCTAATTTCATCTTCCCACAATTCAAAGCTTTCCCCATTATGCTCTGCCTTTATAGCCATAAACATGGCATAATCTTCAATCCAAAATCCGTTCTCTTCTACAAACTTCTTAAAACCTTCATCCTCTGGATTACTTCTCTTGTAAGCCTTTTTTAGAAGATTAAATCTGCCGTTATATAATTTTTCATAATCAATATATTCATTATTCTCACCAAAATCAACAGAATTACATTCTTCTTCTGTAAGCAATTCTTCTTCTATTAATTTTTCCAAACTAATAAAATAAGGATTTCCCGCAAAAGTTGAAAATGACTGATATGGTGAATCTCCATAGCTTGTTGGCCCTATAGGCAATATCTGCCAGTATTTTTGATTTGCTTTTTCCAAAACATCCACAAAATCATATGCTTCTTTTGAAAAACATCCTATTCCATATTTTCCCGGTAAACTTGAAACAGGTAATAAAATTCCACTAGCTCTCATTGTCCCTCCTTAATAGTTCTAAGCTATTTCTGCCTGGGCAGTTATATCTAATATAATACCACTTACCACCTTATAATGCTACTTTTCAAAAAATTTTGTATATAATTTTATAATAAACATCAATGTACATTTATCAATTAATTTACATAATTATTACTTGTTTAATTATTTATGATACTATTTTTCCAAATATTTATTGGCTGATTCTGTTACTGCAAGTCCACCTGTTCCTGTTTCTTTTAAACATGCCGGCATGCTATTTCCAATACGACGCATACTGTCAATTACATCATCAGGTGTAATTGCACTTTCTATACCCGCCATAGCCAGTTGAGCAGATGTTACTGCATTAACAGCACCATATGAGTTTCTCTTAATACATGGAACTTCTACTAATCCCTTTACCGGGTCACAAGTAAGCCCTAACATGTTTTTAAGTGAAAGTGCTGTTGCATTTACAATCTGTTTAACTGTTCCTTTCTGGAGAAAAGCTAAAGCTCCGGCTGCCATTGCACTTGCTGAACCTATTTCAGCCTGACAGCCTCCTGCAGCTCCAGCAATAAAAGCATTCTCTGCTATAACTTTGCCAATTCCGGCAGCAACGTACATTGCCTTAACCATTTCATCATTACTTAAATTATATTCTTCCTGATAACTAATAAGTACCGCAGGCAAAACTCCACAGGCACCGGCCGTAGGTGCCGCAACAATTCTTCGCATACAGGCATTTGACTCGCCCATCTTAATTGCTTTTTCCATAACATTTCCAATAAATTTTCCGCAAATATTTTTGTTAGCTGCATTATATCTGTGAATTTTTTCTCCATCTCCACCGGCTCTTTTGCTGGCTGACTTTAAATTTCCATTATAATTTTTGTCAGCCTCTTTCATTGCCAAATACATATTTAACATTTTTTCGTAGGACTGCTCTTTAGTCCTTCCGTTTTCTTCCATATCAGACTGTTCAATAACCTGCCACACTTCTAATTTATTTTCATTAACTAAATCTTCTAACTCTTTTAATGTATGATAATAAAACATAAACTCTCCGTCCTTAATTTATATTCCTGCAAAATAAGTTACCTTTAGTATTCCTTCAACGTGCTTCAACCATTCGATTCCTTCCTTTGGAATCTGCTGGTCGCATTCAACTACCATAACCGCATTGCCACCTTTTGCCGACCTGTATAGCTGCATGGTTGCAATGTTTACCGACTTGTGGGCAAGCATGGAAGTAACCTCCGACACGTGCCCCGGCTGATCCATATTATGAACAATAAGGGTAGGACATTCTCCTGAAAAATTAGTATCAATACCATCAATTTGAGCAATATTTATTCTTGATCCACCTATGGATTGCCCCAAAACTTCTATTTTGTTGCCATTGATTCCTTCTAATCTTAACAACGCTGAATTAGGATGACCTTCATTAAGCTTTGCCTCACCAAACTCAATTTTCATATCTTTCTCCTTGGCTATATTGAAGCTGTCGGAAATACGGTAATCATCCGGCTCCATGCCAAGCAAACCTGCAACTATAGCCTTCTTAGTTCCGTGGCCTTCACCTGTAGCAAGGAAAGAACCATACAATAAAATCTGAGCTTTCTTAACAGGCTCCCCTAACAACTTACCACCAATATATCCTATTCTTACGGCACCTGCCGTATGGGAACTTGAAGGGCCAACCATAATCGGACCTACAATATCAAAAATATCCATATTATGCCTCCTTTTTTAGTACATTTTTTTGATTCGCGTGGAGAATTTTTTTGTTGGCAAACACGTTACTTTTATCATTTTGTTCCGCCGCCTATTGTAAGACAAAAAAACAAAACTCGCCTACGGCTCAAACAGTTGTTTTTTGCCTTACGCTATGCTCGCAAAATTTCAAAAAGTTGCCTATTGTTTGCCACCAAAAAAATTCTCCACGCTACATAAAATGAACAATAAAAAAGAACTTATCCATATAACAAGAGGTATTCCCCTTTTTACATTGGTATAAGTTCTTTTAATTTAATCCGTTGTCCTCGGATTTGTTTTTAAATAGCAGTTTTTATTAGTTTTCTTCTATCTGTTTTGGCTTTTTTATCATTGAGATAAGTGCTAATACTGCACAGATTGCACACCAAGCTGCCCAGATTATAAGGTCTGTGTAGCTTCCAGCCATTGTGAATCCCATGATTGCGCCCAATCCAAATAATACGATTACGGCGATATTTCCGCCTTTGCCTTTTGAATTACGTGTGGCTATTGATACAATTCCACCTGCCAATAACATAATTGCAACAATGATTCCTGCGCTTCCGCCAACTTCTCCATTGTCCTCTATACTGTTGCTTATGCCTGCTGCACATGACTGAAATGTTACAAATACAAACATAATTATTGACAGTATTCCTGATACCAGTTTCCAAGTCTTCATAATATAAAACCTCCTTCTTTTTACATTATTCTACACTTTTCCACTTTTGTTTTGTTATGCTGGCGGCATACTTTTATTTTAAAGTTATAATTGACAAAATTATTAAAATAGCCAACCATATTACCAATGCTATCCCTATTCTGTTTAAATATTCAAAAAATTTGTACTTAAATTTTCTTTTTCTTATTCTATAAACAACATCCCCTATGTTTGTCAAATATATATATGGAATAATCCAACACATTTCGCTTAAAATAACACATAGCCATTTATAGCCTTTTTTGACATTTATTACGCTTGTTCCTATTTCAATGTATGTTGCAAAAACAGATACATACATTATTATTGCAATTATCTTGTGCAAAATATTATTTTTTCTAAATCCCGGAACGGTTCTGATTATCCCCCTAAAGCTTAATTCTTCTAATTCATCCGGTTCTAAAATATCCTGATTGTAGTGTTTAATATATTTCAATTTTTTTTCAATTTCTTCAATTGACTTATATCTTTTTTCGGGAGCTATCTCAGTACATTTCCTGCTCATTTTCACAAGTCTTTCAACTATCTTGTGCTCTTCTAATGTAAGACCGGTACCGGTGTACACAATTTCTTCCTCCGAGACCTCCCTAACGGTTTTCGCATAAGGCTTGACCATATCGCCAATAAGCACGCCCAAGGAATAAATGTCGCTTCGCTTGTCTGTCTGGGCAAAACCAAACTGCTCAGGTGATGCATAGCCCACCGTTCCAAGAAATTCTGTGTCACTATCGGCTTCTTCTTTTCTAATTCTTGCAATATCAAAATCAATGATTGTAATATGATTGTGTCTGTCCACAATTATATTTTTCGGTTGCAAATCCCTGTGTACAATATTTTTGTTGTGGACTTCTTTTAAGCCGTTGCAAATCTGCCTTACGTAATCAACAATTACTTCCACTGGAATATTTTTCTGCAAAACATCACATAATCTTTTTCCATTAACAAACTCTTCAACAGCCACACATTTGTCTTCATGTAAAAAACAATCCATTACATCAACAATGTTGCTATTATCCAAATCTTTAAGCCTGTGGTACACATCCAAACCGTGTTTGTCCATTACCTTAAACACCACTATTTCATTAGTATCTGTATTTCTTGACAAAATAGTCTTGCACTTTTGCGTGTCCGCCAAAACTGCCAGTTGTTCGTATTTTTCAAAATAATAATTTTCCTTAAAGTCCATTTTCTATAATATTCCCTTATATAAAAGTCTGTTAATTTAACAATATTACGTATATAATATCATTATTCGACACATTTTTTAATATGGGGAAAGGATATTTATAATGAATTCAAATAATTTTTCAAATTTTAATAATGACAAATCACAAAAAACTACAGACCAGCTTCTTAAAATTTTACAAAACTCTAATGACATAAATTCTTATTTAACCGACAATAATTCAAACATTAGTAACATAAGTTTTCATGAATATCTAACTCAACTTTTGGATGAAAAAGGTCTGACAAAAGCTCAGGTAATCACTGATTCAAACATCCAAAAAAACTACGGCTACCAAATCTTTGATGGTTCAAAAACACCATCCCGCGACAAAGTTATTGCCCTTGCACTTGCAATGCAGCTGAATTTGGATGAAGCCAACCGCCTGCTTCACCTTTCAAACAATGGCATACTTTATCCGAAAATCAAAAGAGACAGCATTATTATATTCGGTCTTGAAAATAATCAAAAAATCATCGATTTAAATATTACACTGGATGATTTGGGGGAAGCACCATTGGGGTAAATTCTAAAAGGAGCCGGTGGTTTTCCACCGGCCCTTTTAATGAGATTAAGTAAAATATATATTTAAGAACAGAGTTCCAAAATATCGTTGTTATCTAATAGTTCTGTAAACTCAAATTCTATCTGTATTTCCAACTACATTCATAGCTGTTATCAATTATCTGTTATTTTCTTTCATTCTTGTAAGATAATGCTTCCACACCAACTTCTCCTGTACGAACTCTCATAACATCTTCTACATTTGTTACGAAAATCTTACCATCGCCATAGTGTTCTGTGTTAAGTGCCTTTCTTGCAGCTGCTACTACAAGTCCCGGATCAACTGTTGATACTACAATGTCAACCTGTACCTTTCTGTAAAGATTCATTGTTGTTGATACACCTCTGTATCTACCTGTCTTTCCTTTTTCAGCACCACAACCCATTACCTGAGAAACTGTCATACCCATTACTCCGATGGCGTTCATTGTATCACGAAGAACTCCAAATCGTTCTTCAGGACAGATAATAGATACTTTCGTATATCTGCCTTCTGCTCTTTCTCCAAGTGTAAGTGCTACTGGTTTCACATCAGATAAATCAACTGAGCCTTCGCTCTCACCTGCATATGATGGTGCTGCCGGAAGGAAGTCTGCATATGCTGATGCAAGACCATGTTCTGAAATATCCATACCAATGATTTCTTCTTCTGCTGTTGTTCTAAGTCCTATTGTATGCTTAATTAACTGGAATACTATTGTCATCATTACTGCTGCATATAAATCAATTGCTACAATACCTAAAATCTGAATTCCTAAAAGTTTTGCTCCACCACCGTAGAATAAACCTGCATATGTTGAACCATCTGCGAAAGCCTGTACTGTATCGCCTCTGCCTGTTGCAAATAAACCAACAGCGATTGTTCCCCAAACACCGTTTGCCCAGTGAACACCAACGGCACCAACAGGGTCATCAATGTGGAACTTCTTATCAAGTACTTCAACCACTACATCAACCAAGATACCTGATACAGCACCAATTATTAATGCACCAATTGTATCAACTGAAGCACAACCTGCTGTGATACCTACCAAACCTGCAAGTGAAGCGTTCAAACACATACCAACATCAGGTTTTCCATCTTTAATCCAAGTAAATAACATACAAACTACTGTGGCTGTTGCAGGAGCGATTGTTGTATTCATAAAGATTGATGCTAAGCTATCTACATTAGTAGCTGCTGCACCGTTGAATCCATACCATCCAAACCAAAGTATGAAACAACCAAGTGCCCCAAGTGTTATTGAGTGACCTGCAATGGCATTTGATCTTATCTTACCATTAGATCTCTTTGTATACTTTCCAATACGTGGTCCAACAATTATTGCTCCTACCAAAGCTGCCATACCACCAACTGAGTGGATTACTGCTGAACCTGCGAAATCAACGAAATGTAACTGCTGTAACCAACCGTTGCCTCCTAAGTTCCATACCCAGCCGGCTTCAATCGGATATACTATCAGGCTTATTGCTCCTGAGTAAATACAGTAAGCGCTGAACTTTGTTCTTTCTGCCATAGCCCCTGAAACAATTGTTGCTGCTGTGGCACAAAATACTAACTGAAATACGAACTGTGACCAGTTAAAACTATTGTAATTTGTAAAGATGTCAAGATTTGGAATACCAATTACCCCCATTACGTAATCTTCTGACATCATCAAACCAAATCCTAAAATAATGTACATTAATGTACCAATACAAAAGTCCATCAGGTTCTTCATAATAATGTTGCCTGCATTCTTTGCTCTTGTAAAACCTGTTTCAACCATTGCAAAACCGGCCTGCATAAAGAATACTAAGCCTGCTCCTATTAAGAACCAAATTGCGAAGCTGCTGTTTGTAGCTTCCTGTAAAATTTCCTGTGCGTTCATAGTTCCTTCCTCCATTCTTTTCCATTATCCTATTATTTTACTTAAGAAAGCATTGTAAATATTGTCCCTTCATAAATCACTCCAACTTTGTTGTCACAACTTTATGAACTTAACTTTATTTACTTAAAAGGGGATTGCTTTCTTCATTGAAAAACTTATCTTTTGTCTGATTTAATTTCTTAAACCCATTGGCTAATCCGTTAGCTCCTACTTAACTTTTTAACCTAAAACAAAAGAAAAAGAGAGCAAGACTTTTTACGTCTGCTCCCTTGCATTTCGTTTAACAATGGCTAGTATAACATCATTTTTTAAAAAAGCAACTGTGATTTTAACATAACTTAAATAATTAGTTTTCTCATTAATAATTTAAAACCGGTTATTAAAATTATTAATTTTAAACTTTTAAAAATTAACCCTACGCTAATTTTCCATTTCAGTTATTAATCAATTTGGTGAATTTTCTGCCCAAAACTCAATTGTTTTTAAAATATGTTATCTTTTAAGAATTAAAAACTATGCCATGATTTTTTTAATTTTATTGTAAATTCCTTCTGCATCAAGACCAAATTCTTTTAATAATTCCACTGCAGGACCTGAATGTCCATACACATCTTCAACACCAATCTTTGAAACGCTAACAGGATATTTAGCACTTAAGCAATCACATACTGCACTACCTAAACCACCAATAATTGAATGTTCTTCAACTGTAATAACCTTGCCTGTTTTCTTAGCTGATTCAACAATAATGTCTTCATCTAAAGGCTTAATTGTGTGAATGTTAATTACTTCTGCATTAATTCCGTCTGCTTCAAGATTCTTAGCTGCTTCTAAAGATGCTGCTACCATAAGACCTGTTGCTACAATAGTAACGTCTGTTCCTTCTTTTAATTTAACACCCTTACCGATCTCAAATTTGTAATCTTCACTGTTGATGATAGGTGTAGCAAGACGACCAAATCTTAAATAAACAGGTCCTTCCATTTCGTAAGCTGCCTTTACAGCCTGCTTGGCTTCAATATCATCACAAGGGTTAATAATTGTCATTCCCGGGATTGTACGCATTAATGCAATATCTTCATTACACTGATGAGTTGCACCGTCTTCACCTACTGAAATACCTGCATGAGTTGCACCAATCTTTACATTAAGATGTGGGTAACCTACTGTATTTCTTAACTGATCAAATGCACGTCCTGCTGCAAACATAGCAAATGTGCTTGCAAAAGGAACTTTTCCACATGTTGACATACCTGCTGCAATACCTACCATATTACATTCAGCTATACCACAATCAATAAATCTTTCAGGGAAAGCTGCTTTAAACTTTCCTGTCTTTGTTGCTGCTGCAAGGTCTGCATCTAAAACAACAAGATTGTCATGTTCTTTTCCTAATTCAACTAAAGCGTCTCCATAGCTGTCTCTTGTTGCGATTTTCTTTACTTCTGACATAATGCTTCACCTGCTTTCTCTAATTCTTCCATAGCGATATTGTACTGTTCTTCGTTTGGAGCTGAACCATGCCATGAAACCTGATTCTCCATAAATGAAACTCCCTTACCTTTTACAGTATTCATAATAATAGCTGTAGGCATACCTTTAGTTTCTCTTGCTTCTTTTAATGCACTTCTAATTTCATCAAAATCATGTCCATTTATTTTAATTACATGGAAATTAAATGCTTCAAACTTCTTGTCAAATGGGTATGGTGAACATACTTCATCAATTGCACCATCAATCTGAAGATTGTTGTTATCAACGATAACTACAAGATTGTCTAACTTTCTGAATCCGGCAAACATTGAAGCTTCCCAAACCTGACCTTCTTCACTTTCACCGTCGCCTACCATTGTATATACTCTGTAATCGGCATTGTCCATCTTTCCTGCCATAGCCATACCAACTGCTGTTGAGATTCCCTGTCCTAATGAACCTGAAGACATATCGATTCCCGGTATTTTCTTCATATCAGGGTGTCCCTGAAGGTATGATGTAGGTTTTCTTAATGTTTTGATATCTTCTCTTGGAAAATATCCTTTTTCTGCCAATACACTATAAAGTGCAGGTGCAACATGACCTTTTGATAATACAAATCTGTCTCTGTTAGAATCTTTTGCCTTTTCAGGTGATACATTCATCTCTTCAAAATACAAAAATGTTAACATATCTGCTGCTGAAAGAGATCCACCCGGATGACCTGATTTTGCATTGTAAACACCTGTTACAATGTCTTTACGTACCTGGTTTGCAATTTTTGCAAGTTGTAAATTTTCCATTTTTACATCCTTTCCTGTGTTAAAAAATAAAGTCTGATTCTATTAATATATATAATCCATCATCATTTTTATTTGATGAGAATAAACCTGATAATTTTCTGCCAAGTTTATGAGAATTAGCAATGGCTGTATCTACAATTTTCTCAACATCAGCTCTTCCGATTCCCTTGTGTTCACCAAAGTAATCATCGATAGCCTTGTAAAAGGCAAGACTTGCCAGTTCTTCCATTACATATCCCTTGTCCTTAGCATATCTTTTTCCGTATTCAACCCATTCCTTTATATCGTACTGTTTAATACGGATAACGTGGTTAAATACCTTTGATAAGCGTGGTGAGTCCTTAAGCATTTTTTCCATTGGCTCAGTTTCACCTTCAAGTATTATAAGCATATCGTCAGTAAACATTCCTGAAACGTCCACAACTTCACTTAAAATCATTGCACCAAGCTTTTCTGCATTCTCAACAATCAAATCACTTCCAAGTAATTTGTTAAGTGAATTTCTAAATCCTCTCTTGTTAAGTGCTGTAGCATCAATCTTAGCCAATCTTCTGTTACGTCTGCCACGTTTCTTATTTACTAATTTTATGATTTCAACTGCTAATGATGTTTTTCCTGTTTTTTCTTCGCCAAGAATAACCACATTACCATCTGTTGACTTACCGTTAGGTGTATAACCTGCAATAAGTTCCTTAACTACTTCCTGAATATTGTCTTCCAAACCTTCTACATTAAAGAAGTTCTTAAATACACTTAATTCTTCCTCTGTAGCTACTAATTCCGGTTCAGGAATTTCTTCATTGTTCTTATTCAGTATTCTGTTAAGTAACTCACCTTCACTTGTGCGCTCAGGAGTGCCTTCTTCTGCTTCCTCCTTTGCTACCTCTAATTGCTCTTCTTCCTCTTCAAGTTTTTCCTCATACTCAGGTTGCTCCCAGTCTGTCCCTGAAATCACCTCAACCTTGGCACTTAAGTCCTTAGTTGAATGTATATCTAAATTAATTGAATTATCCTGTGCCGGTTCTTCCTGTACAGCTTCTTCATTTTCAGTACTTTCTGATTTCTCAGCATCTACACTCTCTGCATTTTCGTTTTCTGTGCTTTCTTCTGCATTTTTAGTATCTTTACCCAAATCCGGCTCAGGAATACCTGTTTCTAAATCTATTTCAGGTTCATCAATATTAGGAAGTTCCTCATCTACTACAACCTCACCTGTATTATTACCTGTTTCAATGTCGGCTTTAGGTATAGTAAATATTGCTGTTTTGCCTAAATCTTCTGCTGTTTCAGAAGCTTCTTTCTGAACATTTTCAGCTACTTCCTGTTCAGACGGAATTTCTTCCGGCTGAGCCTCTTCTGCTAACTGAATTTCTTCTATATCAGGTATGCTTTCTGCTATCTTCTCAATATCAACCTCAGGTTCTTCTTCCTGACTTTCTATTACTTCCAATTCAGATGCATCCTGATTCTCTGTGGTTTCAACTTCTTCTTTTTCAGGTTCTTCCGGCAAATCCTCTACTTCATCAGGTATTTCTTCCAAATCAGGAATCTCAACCTGGGATGCCTTATTTTCTTCATTATCTGAAGTATTGTCTTCAACCGAAGTCTGCTCTTTTTTCTCATTATCTGAAGTATTGTCTTCAACTGAAGTCTGCTCTTTTTCCAAAGGCTTTTCTACTTCAACATTATCCTCCTGCCATCTGTCAAGAGTGCTAACTTCTTTTTCATCAGGCTTTTCTTCTTTAGATTCTTTCTTAGTCTCTCTTACATTCTCAATAATGCTTACGGCACTATTAACAGTTTCTGCTTTAAGAATCCCTCTTGCCTGCAACTGATGAAGTATATCTTCTACATCATCAACATTTAATATGTCTTCTTTCTCTTCATCTGATTTCATAACCATATCCATATCTTCATTAAATTCCATATCAACCGTTTCTGTTGTATCTTCACCTAAGTCATCTATAACCGGTTCTTCAACTTTAGACACATCATCCGGGTTAATCAATTTGAAATCTTTATCTTCTTCAAGTGTAACCTTTGCATTAACCGGTGCTTCTACCTTTTTATCTTCCTTTAAAGGATTTTCTGTCTTTTTAGGTTTAACACTAAAAGGTCTAAGCTTCAATCTTTTCTTCTCTTTGTCAGTCTTAGCTACAACATCTTCCTTCTCAGCTTCAGCTTTATCACTTGAATCTGATTCAAACTCATTAAGATCATCACTAATTCCCGGAATTTTTATTTCTTCAACTTCCTGGGGATGAGTCATGCTGTTAACATCAATTGTTGCACCTTCTATATCATCATAAGGCTTGATTTCTTCCACTGCAGATTCATTAATTTCCGGAAAATCAAAAGATTCTGTATCTGCCGCTTCTTTTCCAACAACTTTTATCTTATCTATATTTTTCTCTGTGTCTGTAACTTCTTCTATTGTTTTAGATTCCGCCTTACGTTCGTTGGCTTCTTTTACAGCTTCATCTATTCTTGACTTAATAGATGTTTTTTCCATTATTTTATCCATAAGCTCCTGAGTTGAAGCTTTCTTTTCTTCCTGCTCTTTAGACTTATTTTCTGATTTTTTATTGTAGTTGTCCTGCTGTGTGGATGTTAAAGATTCATATTTTTTCTTTAAATCCATTGCCTTAACAACGTATTTTCCTTCCGCAAACCATAAGCTTATTTCATCGCACATATTGACACATTTCTCGCCCTCGCCTGCAATATCATATAATTTTGCAAGTTCATAAGCCCACTTTTCTTCCATGTCAATGTTAACGTAATCTTCAAGAATCTTTATTAATTCTTCCACCGGCTTCTTCTTAGCTTTTGCCATTTTATATTTTAAAATAAATCTTGCCGAATCTCTTGGTGCCATTTCAATAAAGTCCTGATAAAATTCGTTTGCCTCATCAAGTTCTTTTAATTTTATGGAAATAAGGCATAACCTATATGCTAACTGTCTTCCTGTGTTAGTATTCTCATATGCCATAAGCAATATTTTCTTAGCCTGCTCATTATCGCCTGTTAATTCATAGGCGTCGGCAATAAGACTTAACAGATTATTGTCACGGATTTTTTTGATATCCAATGAATCTGCCACGTCAACTGCCTTTTCAAAATCGTGAGCGTGCATAGCCGTTTTTAACTCTTCTATTTTTAAGTTGTACTCGCTTTTATCCATTTGACTTCCTCATTCCTTTGTCAATTCTAAACTGTAACTCTTCCCTGAAGAGCCCTAAGCAAAGTAACGTTGTCCACATATTCTAAGTCCCCACCTACAGGAACACCACTTGCTATTCTTGTAACTTTTATTCCGAGTGGCTTTATGACCTTTGTAATGTACATAGCTGTAGCCTCGCCCTCCACACTTGAATTAGTTGCAATAATTACTTCATTAACATCGTCCTTCAAACGCTCAAACAATTCCTTAAGCTTAATGTCATTCTGGCCAATACCCGCCATGGGATTAATTGCTCCGTGAAGAATGTGATAAACGCCCTTGTATTCACCTATTTTCTCATATGCAGCCATATCCTTTGTTGTTTCCACTACCATAATGGTCTTGTGGTCCCTTTCCTTACTACTACATATTGGACAAATATCCTGGTCTGTAAGAGTGTAACAACACTTACAATATCTTACATTCTTCTTTGCGTCTATCATAGAATTTGCCAGACTTTCAACCTGTTCTTTTGGCATATCCAAAATATGAAAAGCAAGTCTCCCTGCTGTTTTAGGTCCTATTCCCGGCAACCCTGATAATTCTTCGATTAGTTTTGTTATATAACCACTGTAGTAATCCACTGTGCTTACCTCTTTCTAGAAAAGTCCACCTAACCCGCCTGTTATCTTCGACATCTTCTGTGTTGACATTTCATCCATCTTACGGATAGCTTCGTTAACTGCCGCCATAACAAGATCTTCTAACATTTCTATATCATCAGGATCTACTACTTCAGGATCTAATTTAATCTTTGTTATTTCTTTTGTGCCTGAAATAGTCACTTCAACAGCTCCACCACCTGATGTTGCTGTATATTCTGAACTTTCTAATTCTGCCTGTGCCTGCTCCATCTGCTTCTGCATCTTCTGAGCCTGTTTCATTATATTATTCATGTTTCCAGGCATTCCTCCCGGAAATCCTCCTCGCTTTGCCATTTTAAAAATCCTCCTCTTCAATGTCCATGTTTATTTTGCTTACGACTTCCTGATAGTAATCGCTGAAAGTCTGATTATTTTCAAGCATAGTTACTTCAACTTTAACCTGCTTCTTTATTTCTTCACTTATCAAAGTGTTAAGCATCTCAATTACTTCCGGTTTCGAGCAGCCTTCGTAGCCTATTGCTCCCGGATTAAAAACTATTAAAAGTGTGTTTTCCCCTTTTACGCTAAATCTTGCATCCTGCAGGAAAGTCTTGTACGGATTGGATATGTGTCTTCTAACTGAACCCCAGTTATCCACAACATACTGCACATCTTCCGGTATAGCCTTTTCAAATACCTTTTTAGGCTTTGGTTCCGGATTTGCACCTGAACTGCCTGCCGCCTGTGGAACTGCCCCCACATTAACCGTAAAGTTTCCTTCTTCTATTTTCTTTTCCAAAATAGCGATTCTGTTATTAAGTGAGCTTACGTCTCTTTCCATTGCCGGTTTTGCAAGCTTTATTAATGCAATCTCTATTAAAACACGTTTTTGTGACGAATATTTGATTTGTCCTGAAAGTTCTGAAAGGATTCTAATGTATCGCATAATAACATCTACATTAACCATCTGTGCTTCTTCTTTCAAAGCTTCTATTCTTTCTGCTGACGCATCAATTACTTCCATTATTTCGTCATCATCTGATGTCTTAATTAACATAAGATTTCTTAAATACCATATAAAATCGTTAACAAACTGTCCCGGCTCTCTGCCCTGCATAATTATTTCATCCAGAATATTAAGGCTTGTTGTTACATCTGAATCAATTACACTTCTTGTAAGTCTGCTGAATATTTCATTATCTACAGCACCAAGAACGTCAAGCACATTGTCATATGTTAACTTCTGTCCCAAATAAAAAGCAATGCATTGATCTAAAAGACTTAAGGCATCACGCATTGAACCGTCTGCTGCTTTTGCAACGTATCTTATGGCCTTGTCCTCAACCTCAATTGATTCTTTTTCCATTAATTCGGACAATCTTGCCGCAATTGTGTCTATTGATATTCTCTTAAAGTCATATCTCTGACAACGTGACAATATTGTTATAGGTATTTTATGTGGCTCTGTTGTAGCCAAAATAAAAATAACATATGCCGGTGGTTCTTCAAGTGTCTTTAATAATGCATTAAAAGCACCTATGGAAAGCATATGTACCTCGTCGATGATATACACTGTGTACTTACCACTTGAAGGCGAATATTGTATTTCATCTCGAATCTGTCTAATGTTATCCACACCGTTATTAGATGCTGCATCGATTTCAATAACATTCATGGCACTTCCATTGGTTATTCCACGACATGTTTCACATTCATTACAAGGGCTTCCATCAACGGGATGCTCACAGTTGACAGCCTTGGCAAAAATCTTTGCCACACTTGTTTTACCAGTTCCTCTTGTTCCACAAAAAAGATAGGCATGTCCGATACGGTTGGCATTAATCTGATTCTTTAATGTCTGAACTATGTGGTCCTGTCCCTTAACCTGAGCAAATGTTGAAGGTCGAAACTTTCTATATAATGCTGTATAAGACATAATATCTCCTTTCCTAAAAGTAACTGCTATGGATTCCAAGGGCATTGTAAGCCCTTTTACACCTTTGGAGTTTATTATATAATAAACTGGAAATGGTTACAAGCAATATATTTTGGTAATTTGGCATTTAAAAAGGTGAAACACAATTCTTTCTGTGTTTCACCTTTTTATTAATTATAAAATCCGCGCGATCTGCTTTGTGAGTATTCCATAAGCGTTACCTTTACAGTTAACTCGGTCTAGGCTTCCTCATGTCACATGAAATGATCTGCTTAGTGCTGCTTCATTCCTGACCTGACACGGTTCACAGGATTCCATTGCATAAGACCCAAACGTCAACATCACTTATAAAGGGCAGCCCTACAAAATAAACCCGAGGCCGACCATCACCCCTGCTGTAGCGGATTGCAGGTACAGGACGCCGCTATCTTCCCGGCTGCGCGGAAATGTTATATCAAATTTAGTACCGACAACTGTCGGTCAGAAATATAGTATACCTTATACTAATTTTCTTTGTCAATAAAGATTTTGAATTTTTTGCCTAACTTTTCAGACAACGTTCTCTGTTCTTTCTGTTCAATCTTTTTTGCATCTTTCTACAAATAACCAATATGTTTACTATGCATATTGGTTATTCATCCTTCTGCTTTTTTCTCAAATTTCTAAAAAAATCTTTCAGTAGATTACTGCACTCTTCTTCAAGTATACCTTTTTCGATTTCGACCTGATGGTTAAATTTATCAACCTGAAGAAGATTCATAATAGAACCGGCACAACCTGCCTTTGGATTCATACAACCTATGTAGACTTTTTTAATTCTTGCCTGAACTATGGCACCTGCACACATTTGGCAAGGCTCAGTAGTTACATACAATTCGCAATCATCAAGGCGCCAGTCATCAAGTTTCTTGCTGGCTTTCTTTATTGCGTTAAGCTCTGCATGAGATAACGTGTTCTTGTCAACCATTCTTCGATTGTAACCACGACCTATTATATTGTCCTGATAAACAATTACACAGCCAATTGGCACTTCACCTATTGAAGCAGCTTTCTTAGCCTGCTTAATTGCTTCTTTCATGTACTTATTAGCTTTCTTAGAATCATAACTTTCTTCTAAATCAACATTGTTGCTAATATCTTTATTTAAATCGTTAACCTTACCACTCATAAATAGTCATTGCGAAAATCACTTTTTAATAAACGATTTCCGATTATCCTTTTCATCCTTATTTAGATTAGTTTGTGAAAACATCCTATTTGAAATACGGATAAATTGTATCCCATATGCTGTCTGTTTCCTGACCTAATCTCCAGTAAGCTGCACCTGCAAGCTTGTATTTTTCCATAATATCAAGTCTTGATTTTACGGATGTAGCATCTTCAAGCCAAATGCTCACTGTGCTGTCTCCCTTTTCATATGAAACAAAATTCTGACCTGTTGTTTCATCGAATGTCGGCTTTACTTTTGCATTAGTGTAAAGTTCTTTAGCTTTATCCATTGTAATTGCCTGACTTGAAAGGTAGTAATTGCCATTAGTTGCATCTTCCACATAAACGCCTTCGCCCTTTTTGCCATCAGTTGCAGGAGTTGTAATCCAAGCTCTTGTGTAGAAAGGCATACCGTTAATTACTCTTGACGCATCACCTGTTAAAGCAATGGCATCGCTTACGGCTTTTTCCGTGAAAGTCATTGATGAAACAGAACCTGCTTCCTTACTTCCTGCGTAATGCTCATCGTAACTCATTATAATAATGTAATCTGCAACCAAAGACTGATGTGCAATGTCGTAATATTCTGAGCCTGATGATGGCACATAATTATCTATTGAAAGAACCTTTCCTGCTTTTCTGCATTCAATTGAAAGTTCTCTCAAAAACTGCAAATAACTGTTAATAATATCCTTATTAATAAACTCAAAATCAATGTTAATGCCATCAAGATTATAATCTTTTATGTTTGTCATAATGTTATCAACAAGATTTTCTCTCTTAGTAGTATCTGTTAACACTTTCTTCGTGTATTCCTTGCTTGCCTTGTCCTGAGTTCCAAAATCATTAACCAAAGCCCATACTTTAAGCCCTTTGCTGTGAGCTTTTTCAACATAAGTTGCTGAAGCATATGATCTTAAGTTGCCTTTATTGTCAGACAAAGAATACCATGTTGGAGAAATAACATTTAAACCTTTTGTATGTTCGATTATTGTTTCCAAATTGCCATTAGCAGTAAGATTCGTTATTGCATTCCAACCTAAACTAATCTTTTTATCCATCAAAACATGTGTATATGTATCTGCATCAGATTTAAAATCAGTCTTCTTTGTTTCTTTATCTTTTAATTTCTTTGCAGGAACATAGCCCATGAAACCGTCGTCAGTTCCAACCTTTGTCCAGTCGCCGCTTTCTTCCAATACTGTAATCTTGGTATTTTTCTTCAAAGTAGTTACAATAAGGTTCTGGTAATCTGCCTTTGTACGCATTTCAATGTTACTCTTAACAGTCATCTGATTTTTCTCGCCTGATGTGTATTTAAGAACAATTCTTGCAGGAGATTTTCCCTCCGCCTTCACAACTTTATAATCAAAGTCCACGTATTTCTTAACAAACTTTACATTAACATAGCAATTTTTTCCGTCCATAAAAGAAATAACATAGTCTGTATTTTCAGTTTCATTTATTGTCTTACCACCTATTTTAGTTTTGTAAGTTTTTGTGGCATCAGTAAACATTACAAGATTGTTGGTTGCGTCCACATAAAATCTTTTGTCAATATTTTTTATAATGGTGTTGATATTAAGGTAAGCTTCCTCGCCCTTTATAATTCCGAACTCATCGCCATATCCATCTTCCAAAGCCACTACTGCAATAGTTCCATCTGTCTCTATTGTGTAATCCGTGTCGTTGCCATTATCATCCTCGTAGGTAAGTCCCATGTACCATTTTTGGTCAACCTGCCCCTTGTTAGTCTTTATAAACAAGTCACATCCTGTAGTTAGCAGAAGTGCTGATATTACGGTTATAATCAAAAATAGTTTATTTATAGTTTTTCTCAAATCAAAATCCTCCTTAATCTAATGTCTATCTACTATGATACCACATTCAACATAAAAAAAGAATAAATATCCACGATAGGTTTTTTCATTAATATAAATTTTTTCATAATTTTTATCAATGAAAAAAGAGCCACAAAATATGACTCTTTCTCGTTCTTAGGGAAACTCCATAATAAATCTAACTATATTAATTAAATAGGCGGTCAATGCCTTGTGATATATATTAAGTTAAACAGTTGTTATTATGTGTACATTTCCGTATTCGTATTATCCGTGTCTTTATTATACACATATTGAATGTACTTTTCAATCATTTTTCAAATAGTTTTTTGTCTTAATTCATTATTTTTCAAAAAATTGTAATATTTCGTACATTTTTTTCGTATATATATTATATTACAGTATTAAAAGGTCTTATTTCATATTTGCTTATGCAATTGGGATAATGTTATTTTGGATTTTTGTTTTACAGCAATTTTTTATTTTGCAAATACTTGTTTTTTATATATTTTTTTACATAAAAGCTTTATTTACTACAATTTGTAAGATTTTACTACCTTAATAACTTTACACTATTTAAGATATTGGATATACTAATAGTAAGAAATAGTTGTTTTAATTATTTTGAATTTACACGAATCTAATGATAGAGAGGTGATTTTTATGAAAATTGAAAAAATCAATGATAATCAGATTCGTTGCACTCTGAGTAAGGAAGACTTAGCTGACCGCAACATTAAACTTAGCGAATTGGCTTACGGAACAGGCAAAACCCGTGAACTTTTTCAGGATATGATGCAGCAGGCTAATGATGATTTCGGTTTTGAGGTCAATGACATCCCACTAATGGTAGAAGCAATACCTGTTTCTCCTGAAACCATCGTCCTTGTTATAACCAAGGTTGAGAATCCTTCCGAAACCGAAGAACATCTCTCAAAATTCTTTTCTAAGGAGATGAAAGACGGTATTCTTTCACGCTTAGAAGATTCCGATATGGACCTTACAGATTTCGAAGAATTTGATGATGACATGGAAGATATTGACGCTTCCGCTAATGACAAGAAAGATGACAACGATGATTCATTGTTGTATAGCATTTATATATTCGACAGTTTAAGCCAGGTAATTGATGTTTCAAGATTGATTGCTCCAACATTTAAAGGTGACAGCTCAGTATACAAGTCACCATTCAATGACAAGTATTACTTATCTTTATGTGTTGAAGCTTCACAGGGTAAGAAACTTAACCGTATATACAGTATTCTTACTGAACACGGAGTTCGTGAGAATCCAACATATGCCAAAGAACTTTTCTATATGGAACACTTTGACGAAATACTTGCAAACAAAGCAATTGAAACACTTGGTGCTTTATAATAAACAAAACCCTGTGTTGTACATCGAATCGGTACAACACAGGGTTCTTTATTCTTTTTATTCTAATTTAATAATTTACAAACCCATTCTTATTCTTTTTTTCTATACCCCTATACTAAAGTTATTACATAGGCACTATTGTTATTATATTAGCTAATTATTTTTTTCCATTATAATCAATGTCTATTTACTGTTTATGAATATATAATTAGAATCACCCCTATAATTAATCCGACTATAATTACTATCACTAACTGATACCAATCTAATATGTCCAATATAATATCAACAAATACCCCTAATTTTTTTCGTATTTGTTTTTCTTTCTTTACTCTCTCTTTGCAATCATAAATAATTATACTCATCAATGCTATACAAATAATACTGATAGTTATTCCTATTATTTTATATTTTACATGTTGCATATGATGCAAACCTTTTGATAGCTTTAAACCAGCTCTCACCTTTCTTTGTTAAAAAAGTCAATATCTCTCTTTGTTTCATTATATACAAATACTTTTTTCATCAGCTTATTTTATCTTGCCGCCTCATACATTAGTATCGCTGTTGCAACTGCTGCATTTAAAGATTCAACTTTTCCGTGCATTGGAATTTTTATTAGCTTGTCTGCCTTTGCGGATATTTCCTCGCTTAAGCCCCTTGCCTCATTTCCGATTAAAAGTGCGCAGTCCTTTGTAAGGTTTCCCGAATTGTAAAGCTCTCCCTTTAAGTGGGCAGCATATGTTGTAATGCCGTTGTCCTTTAATGTGTCAACTGCTGCTGCCAAGTCATCCACTATTGAAAAAGGCACTCTGAATATTGAACCCATTGTTGAACGTATAACTTTAGGATTGTATATGTCTGCACTGTCTTTGCTCATTATTATGCCTGATATACCTGCTGCTTCCCCGGTTCTTACAATTGTTCCCATATTTCCCGGATCCTGAAGTCTGTCAAGCACTACTATGCAACTTTTTTCCTTGTTTCTTTTTTCTATAATGTAGTCTATGCTGTATGATTTCTGCTTTACAACGGCAACTATTCCCTGTGGTGTAACTGTATCTGATATTTTCTTAAATACCTGGTCGCTTACTATCTGATATTTTTTGTCTTTTACCAGTTCACCGTTTTCTTTCAAAAAAGTTTCTGAAACATATACACTTACAAGGTCCTCTGCCGGTATTTCAACAAACATTTTCTTGCCTTCCACTGTAAATGTTCCTGTTGTTTTTCGTACTTTTGATTTCTCTTTTAACTGTATTAATTTTTTTATTTGTTCATTTGATGTTGATGTTATTACCATTTTACTTAAATACCTTTGCCATTTTTTCTGTTTCGCCTAAAACTACCAAATGCATTCCATGGTTAAAAGGAATGTTAACGTCAGGATTAATTTTGTATTTTCCTTCTTTTTTTATTGCTATAATGTTAAATTTATATTTTTTTCTAAGGCTTAATTCCATTAGATTCTTTCCAACCCAACTTTCAGGAACTTTTGCTTCTATTATGCTAAATGTGTCAGATATTTCTGCAATATCCATAAACTTTTCGCCGTGAGCAAGGTTCTTTGCCATTCTGATTCCTGTTTCACTTTCAGGATAAACTATTTCGTCTGCCCCAACTTTAGTTAAAATATTGCCCTGCAATTTGTCCCTTGCCTTGGCTATTATATAAGGGATTCCTATTTCCTTACATACGGCAGTTACGATTATGCTTGCCTCAAAGTTTTCACCTATTGTAACTATTGCCACGTCCACATTTGCCACTCCAAGACCTTTAATTACATTTTCTTCAGTCAGGTCTGCACGAATGGCAAAAGTAACATAATCTGATATTTCATCTACTTTTTCCTGTGACTTGTCTATGGCTATAACTTTTCCACCCATATTTGAATATGATATGGCAAGGCTTTTTCCTAAAGTTCCAAGTCCGAATACTGCGATTTCTTTCATTAATGCTGTCCTTTCTTTAATCTATCCTATAAGCACTTTTTTCTCAGGTAAGTCCTTTATGTGCTGGTCTATTCTTCGTTTTCTCGCCAATGCTATTACTATTGTTATAGGTCCTATTCTTCCAAAAAACATTAAGACGATAATTATTAGCTTGCCTGCAAGAGAAAGACTTGCCGTAAAGTTCATGCTTAAACCTACCGTTCCTATTGCCGAAAATGCTTCATAGCATATCTTGGTAAGAGAACCTGTTTCCGTAAATGTAAGTGCTATAACTGCAATCATTAATATGCTAATGGCCATTGTCATCACTGCCAATGCGTTCTTAATGTTGTCTCTGTTTATTCTTCTCTTAAATGCCTCTGTTGCGTTTTTTCCCGTAACAACTGATTTTACATCAAGGAATAACAAAGCTACTGTTGTTGTTTTTATTCCTCCTGCAGTTCCCATTGGTGAGCCACCCATTAGCATTAAGAAAAAAGCAAGAAGTACTGAGGCATTTCTAAGCCCCGCCTGATCTATTGTGCAAAAACCTGCTGTTCTAAGAGTTACTGACTGAAAGAATGATGCCAGAATTTTTTCACCTGTCTTTAAAGTTCCCAATGTTTCAGGATTGTTGTATTCAAAAGCAAACGTTAAGATTGCTCCTCCAAATATTGCAATTGCCGTTACTGTAAGAACTATCTTGGAGTGAAGTGACAACCTTTCAGAGAATTTTTTAAGTGGATACTTTTTATTTCTAATATTCTTTATGTTTTTCAAAATATCCCACCATACTATAAAGCCTATTCCACCTACCACAATAAGGAACATTGTCGTTATATTAATCAGCACATCTCCCTTGTACGCCATAAAGCTGTTGTCTCCAAGAAGGTCGATTCCTGCATTGCAAAAAGCTGAAATTGCATGAAACACAGAATACCACACGCCTTTAGCCACTCCGTATTTTGGAATAAATCTAAAACTGTAAAGTATTGCTCCAATACCTTCCACTGCAAAGGTTCCCGAAAATATTCTTATTATGTGCAAAACAACGCCCTGACTTGTGTCAAGATTGTATGACTCCTGAATTAATCGTCTTTCTTTTAAGTTTATTTTTTTGCCTATTATAATTAATACGCCTGTGGCTATGCTGATAATTCCAAGCCCGCCAAGCTGTATAAGTATTAATATGACTACTTTTCCAAAAAGACTCCAGTAGGCATAAGTTGGCACCACAACCAATCCTGTTACACAGGTTGATGTGGTGGCTGTAAATAATGCTGTCACAAAATCCGTCCACTGCCCTTTAGCTGAACTTACCGGCAACATTAGCATTAATGTTCCAACTATTATCACACAAAGAAATCCAACTATTATTATTCTGGCAGCGTTGAATTTTGTTTCTTTAAGCATTTTCTTAAAATTTATATTTAAATTAGTCATTATAATTCCTTTTGAATATTAAACTCTTAATTTTACAAAATCCTGTCCGTAAGTTTTCTTTAGTTCTTCAATAAACTGATTATTGGCATCAACTCTGTATTCTATTGGCAATGCTTTCTGCTGACGCTCTTTTGCCAAAGCTATCATTACCTTGTCACCACCTTTGTGAAGAAGTAATGTTTCAAGTAGTTCTTTCTCCTTTGCCATGTACTCTTCCTTGTCTTTAAAGGCTATCCAAAGTTCTGACGGAACCTGGTCGAAAGATACAATTGAGTTAGCCAAAACTTTTCCTGCAGAATTTTCTTCTATGTTTGCCTCGCCTTTTACAAAAATCTTCTGACCTTCTTCCATTAACATTCGACTTCTCTCAAACTGTCTTGGAAATACTACAACTTCAACTGTTCCAACTAAGTCTTCCAATGTTATGAAAGCCATCTGCTGTCCTGTTTTTGTAAACTTCTTTGTTATGGCACTAATGATTCCGCCTACGGCAACTTTGCTCTTGTCAGGAACTTTTGACTCTTCCCCTTCTTCAGGTTCGGTGAAATCAATTGACATATTTGTTATGTGTTTGCGCCATTTCTGTTCCTGTGCCTGAAGTGGATGACCGCTGGCATATATTCCAATAACTTCTTTTTCAAAAGCTAATTTCTGGTCAACGGTGTACTCTCCTACATCAGGCATTTTTACTTTATACTTTTCTTTGGTACTGTCATCTGCCATATCAAAAATAGACATCTGGCCTTCCCATGCGTCTTTGTTTTCCTTGTTTACCCCGTCAAGAATCTGAATGTAAACCATCATCATCTGTTTTCTTGTGGCATTAAGTGAATCAAAGGCACCGGCTTTGATAAAGTTTTCTATTGCTCTTTTGTTTACACCAAGATTGGCTGTTCTTGTAATAAAATCTTCCAAATCAGTGTACTTGCCGTGTTTTTCTCTTTCCTCAACTATGCCGTCAATAATGTTTTTACCAACATTCTTTATGGCTGTAAGTCCATATCGTATGCTGTTGCCCTTAGCCGAAAATCCACTTTCACCTTCGTTAATATCCGGTGGAAGAATTTCTATTCCCATTGAACGGCATGAGTAAACATATTCTGCTACCTTAGTTGAAATATCCATTACAGAAGTAAGCATTGCTGCCATAAATTCTGCTGAATAGTAATATTTAAGGTATGCTGTCTGGTAAGCCACCACGCCATAAGCTGCCGCATGGGACTTATTAAATGCATACTTTGCAAAGTCTATCATTTCATCGTAGATTTTGTTTGCAATCTCTTCACTTATGCCGTTTTTGATACAGCCTTTTACGCCCTCTTCCCGGTTTCCATATACGAAGCTTTGACGTTCCTTTTCCATTACTGCCTGTTTCTTTTTTGACATTGCTCTACGGAGAAGGTCGCTTCGGCCAAGTGAATATCCTGCCAAATCCCTAACTATCTGCATTACCTGTTCCTGATAAACAATACATCCATAGGTTGGCTCAAGTATTGGAATTAACTGTGGGCAGTCATAAGTAACGCTATCTCGATTATTTTTTCCTTCAAGATATTTAGGGATAAAATCCATTGGTCCCGGACGGTACAAAGCTATTCCGGCGATAATATCTTCAAGACTTTGAGGCTTAAGTTCCTTCATGAAGTTTTTCATTCCGGCACTTTCAAGCTGGAATATTCCCTCTGTATTTCCTGTTCCAATATAATCCAAAACTTTTTTGTCATTGTAGTCTATTTTCATCAGGTCAAGTTCTATGCCTCTGTTCTTCTTTATGAATCTTTGGGCATTCTGTATTACAGTTAAGTTTCTAAGCCCCAAAAAGTCCATTTTTAAAAGTCCAAGTTCTTCCAAAGTAGTCATTATATACTGTGTTGTAATTGAACCGTCTGCCGCTCTTGACAATGGCACGTATTCGTCTACCGGTTTTCCACAAATAACTACACCTGCCGCATGCATTGATGCGTGTCGTGGAAGTCCTTCAAGTCTTCTTGACATATCAATAAGGTATTTTACCTCTGGATCTGAATCGTATAATGTTTTTAATTCTCTATTTTGTTTTAAAGCTCCATCAAGAGTAATGTTAAGCTCCTGTGGAATCATTTTTGCTATATTATCTACCTGAGCATATGGCATATCAAGAACTCGTCCAACATCTCTTATTACACCTCTTGCCTTTAATGTTCCAAAAGTCACAATCTGAGCCACATGGTCTTTTCCGTATTTTCTACCTACGTAGTCAATAACTTCCTGTCGTCTTTCAATACAAAAGTCTACGTCAATATCGGGCATGGATACACGCTCAGGATTAAGGAATCGTTCAAAGAGCAAATTATATCTCATAGGTTCTATATCTGTTATTTCCAAACAATAAGAAACTATACTTCCTGCCGCTGAACCTCTTCCCGGTCCAACTGCAATTCCGTTAGACTTGGCATAATGAATAAAATCCCAAACAATCAGAAAATATTCAATATATCCCATGTTCTTTATTGTATTTAATTCGTAATTTAATCTTTCTTCCAGTTCTTCTTTTGTCAAATGACAGTTCTGGTCAACTTCTCCCTTAAAAACAGGATAGCGGTTGTGAAGTCCTGTTTCACACAGTTCTTTTAGGTAAGTCCATGATGTGTATCCTTCCGGCACAGGGAAACTTGGAATCTTTGTTACTCCAAACTCAAATGTAACATTACATCTGTCGGCAATTTTCTGTGTATTCTCCATTGCCTGAGGTGCGTATTTGAAAAGCCGGTACATTTCTTCCGGTGATTTCAGGTAGAACTGTCCCCCCTCATAACGCATTCTGTCCTCATCAGCTTTCTTCTTTCCGGTCTGAATACAAAGAAGTATATCGTGTGCCTCCACATCATCTGCAAAAGTGTAATGTACGTCATTAGTACAAACAAGGTCAATTCCCAACTCTTCGCTCATTCTCATTAACTGCTGGTTAACTGTTGCCTGTTCCGGAATACCGTGGTCCTGCATTTCAAGGAAATAATTACCCTTTCCAAATATTTTCTCATATTTTAAGGCAGCTTCTTTTCCCTTTTCGTATTCCCCTCTTGCCAGATACTTCTGTACTTCTCCTGCAAGACAGGCGCTTAGGCAAATAATTCCTTCGTGGTATTTTTCCAATACTTCATAGTCAACTCGTGGTTTGTAATAGAATCCTTCCACAAATCCTTTTGAAACTATTTTGCAAAGGTTTGCATATCCTTCATTATTTTCTGCCAACAAAATCAAATGATAATATCTGTCTTCGTTGTCCCCTGCTTCTTTTTCGAAACGTGAACCCGGTGCCACATACACTTCACATCCGATAATAGGCTTTATTCCATTTTCAAGTGCTGCCCTGTAAAAATCTATGCATCCATACATAACACCGTGGTCTGTTATGGCAAGGCTGTTCATTCCAAGCTCTTTGGCTCTTTTTGTAATTTCTTTAATTTTACTTGAGCCATCCAACAGACTGTATTCTGTATGGACATGTAAATGTGCAAAATTCATATATAATCACCTGTTTAATTGTTATTTTGTCTTTATATATTCAAGTCAAGTTCAATTGGGCAGTGGTCTGAGCCAAGTATTTCTGTGTGAATGTCAGCCCCTTCAAGCTTGTCCTTTAATGCTTCCGATACAATAAAATAGTCAATACGCCAACCTGCGTTCTTCTCTCTGGCTTTAAATCTATATGACCACCAACTATATTTTCCTTCCAAATCAGGATAGAAATATCTAAATGTATCTATGAATCCGTCATCTAAAAGCTTAGTCATCTTTTCACGTTCTTCATCTGTAAAGCCTGCATTCTTTCTGTTAGTCTTAGGATTTTTCAAATCTATTTCCTTATGTGCCACATTCAAATCACCACATAAAACTACCGGTTTAGATTCTTCAAGCTTCTTAAGATATGCCTTAAAATCATCTTCCCACTGCATTCTGTAATCCAGTCTTTTAAGTTCGTTCTGTGAATTTGGCGTATAGCATGTAACCATATAGAAATCTTCAAACTCCAACGTTATAACTCTTCCCTCGTGGTCGTGTTCCTGTATGCCAATGCCATACTTCACATCCATTGGCTCTTTCTTTGTAAAAATCGCTGTTCCTGAATATCCCTTCTTTTCAGCATAATTCCAATACTGATAATATCCCGGCATTTCAAGTTCAAGCTGTCCTTCCTGCATCTTTGATTCCTGTATGCAAAAAATATCCGCGTCTATTTCATTAAAGAAATCCATAAAGCCCTTTGTAACACAGGCACGGATTCCATTAACATTCCATGATATAAGTTTCATAAGCTGTTCCTTTCTTTTTGGTAATATATGTTCACTGTTATTCTTCTTTTTATAGTCTACTTTTATGTCACTCTTTAATTCTTTTATATTCTTATCATTAACCTTACTGCTAACTAAATAATTATACTATATATTGGAATTAAGAGCAAAGACTTATGGGGAATTACCGGGTTTAATTGCCTTTGAATTTATACTATAAAGCTTGGAATATGTTTCCGTGGGCAGATATGTATAAGTTTGAATGTGGACAAGCTTTATATTTACAACACGTAATCACCACAAAAAAATCCCTTCCGTCACCGACAGAAAGGATTTTTTATTTCATGCTATTTTCGATTAATTAGCTGTTAAGTAATTTACCATTGTATCAATTGCATTCTGCTCGTCGTCTCCTTCAGCAGATACTTTTACTTCTTCTCCTGAAAGAATTCCTAATGCCATCATTCCCATGATTGACTTAGCATTAACTTTTGTAGCTCCATTTTCAATATATATTTTACTCTTGAACTGACTAGCTAACTGTACGCATTTTGCCACTGGACTTGCATCTGTAGCCTGCTTAATATCAATTGTTACATCCTTTGTTATCATTATAACCTTTCCTCCTTGGGGATTCCCCTTATTTCCTCTGCAATCTGGCAAATCTTTCTCAATCTGTGATTAACCCCTGATTTTCCTAATTGCGGTTCAAGCATCTGACCTAACTCCTGCAACGAAGCGTCAGGATTTTCAACTCGCAATGTTGCTATATCCTGTAACTTATCAGGCAAATATTCTAAGCCCTCATTTTCAATGATATAATTAATATCATCTATCTGTCTGCATGCAGTTGTTACTGTCTTCTTAATGTTGGCAGTCTCACAATTAACCTGCCTATTGTAATAGTTGCTCATGCCTTTTAGGATTCGGACATTCTCCATTTCCATTAAAGCTACCGGAGCCTCCATTACATTTAAAACATCAACTATTCCTTCGCCTTCCTTGATATATACCACAAAATGACCTTTTCTTGCAACTGTTTTTGCCTCAATATTAAATTTATTTAGTAATTTTATTAATTGCTCAGCCTTTTTTTCGTTATTACACTTAATTTCAAAGTGATAAGAGCTGTTAGGATCACTTATCGAACCTGCTGCCATAAATGCCCCTCTTATGAAGGCTCTCTTGCAACAATCTTTCATTATAACAACATTATTGGTTACTGAAAGATTCTCTCCTATCTGCCCCTGATCATCAATTAATTTAGTTGCCTCTAAGACTTTCATTGCCTGATTGTGATCTTTTATGGTAATAGTATATGTCTCTGCATTTTTTGAATATGCATTCTTTTTTACAACAATTTTTGCATCTATATGAAATGTTTTCCACACCAAAGTCTTAAACTTTTCTGCCGTTGAATCGGTTTCAGTTCTGACTCTTATGGAATACTTTTCATCAACGTCTATCAGTACACTTCCGCACATAGAAATAATAGCTGCAATTTCTGCTATTCGACAATGTGTTGCATTACTGATATGACCTGCTAATTCCTTTTTAACCTTACTTGAAAAACTCATGCCACTTCCTACTATTTCTACTATCTGTCTATGTCTCTATGAGATAATCTGATTCCATAAGAAGCGTCTGAACTATTTAATTGATTATATAATTCATTAGCTATTGTTACTGATCTGTGATGACCACCTGTACAACCAATTCCTATAACCAACTGATTCTTTCCCTCTTCAATATAGTTTGGAATAAGAAATTTAATCATATCTACTAATTTATTAAGAAATTCGTGTGACACAGGCGAGTTCAAAACATAATCCTGTACTTCCTTCTGATTACCTGTTTTGTGTTTCAGCTCAGGCACATAATATGGATTTGGAAGAAATCTTACATCAAATACCAAATCACAATCTGCCGGAACACCGTGCTTGAAACCAAAAGACATTATTGTAACAAAAAGATTTCTGTAATCTCTGTTTAAAACAAATATCTTTTCTATTTCTCCTCTTAGTTCTTTTACGAGAAGATTGCTGGTGTCGATTATATAATCAGCCTGTTCTCTTAAAAATTCCAGCTTTGCCCTCTCTTCATTAATTTCATTTTCAACACTATCTCTGTCACCCATTGGATGACTTCTTCGTGTTTCTTTAAATCTCTTTATTAAAGTATTATTGTTGCAGTCTAAGAACAAAATCTCATAATTCTGTTCTTTTGCTTTCATATTCTTAAGAACTTCTGACATCTTCTCAAGATTTTTTCCACTTCTGATATCTACTCCAATTGCAACTTTATTCTTTTCATTAGTCTGTCCAAAAAGAATATCTGCAAAACTTTCAATTAAATCTATTGGCAGATTATCTACGCAATAATACCCGTTATCCTCAAAAATCTTAAGGGCAGTTACTTTGCCTGCCCCTGAGATACCTGTTACTATTACTAATCGCATTTGTACTCCCTCATACTTAGACTTTTAGATAATTCTAACTTCAGGTTCTAACTGTACATTGAACTTCTCTTTAACTTTAGCCTGTACATCCTTCATAAGATTAATAACATCTGTTGCTGTGGCATTATCGTAATTAATTACAAAACCACAATGCTTTTCTGATACCATGGCTCCACCAACTCTGTATCCTCTAAGCCCTGCATCGTCAATTAATTTACCTGCAAAATATCCTTCAGGTCTCTTGAAAGTACTTCCTGCACTTGGATATTCAAGTGGCTGACTTGCTCTTCTCTTCTGCATAAACATCTGCATAATCAAACCAATATCCTCTGAGAATTCAATGTTAAGACCAATTCTTGCCTGAAGAACAATATAACCTTTCTTCTCAATAATGCTTGTTCTGTATCCCATTTCAAGCTCAGATGCATCAAGTGTAATAATGTTTCCTTCATTATCAAGTACCTTAACCCATTTAAGAACCTGTTTCATTTCTCCACCATAAGCACCTGCATTCATCATTACGGCACCACCAATGTTGCCCGGAATACCGTGAGCGAACTCAAAACCACCTAGGTCGTTCTCCATTGCAGTAACTGCCACTGCTGAAAGCTTTGCACCTGCGTCGGCTACAATATCTTCACCAATAACATCAATAAAACTTATTCTTGAATTAACTTCGATTATTACACCTTTGTAGCCTTCATCTTTAACTAAAAGATTGCTTCCGTTTCCTATAACAAGAAATTCCACATCATTCCCTCTACAAAGTGCTACAACCTGTGTTAACTCATCAATACTGCCCGGAATTACGAATAATTCAGCGTTTCCTCCACATCTGAAAGTACAATGAGATGCCATGCTCTCATTCTCTTTTACATATTTTTCTCCAACTACTTCTTTAATCTTTTCTATGAATGCGTTATCCATTGAATCCTCCTAAAACCTCTAGTTACTTTTTATACTATAAGTGCTGCCGCACCATAAATTCCTGCATCATTTCCTAATTCTGCAAGAGCAATTTTTGCTTCTCTACAAGCTGGGAAAGCATATTTAACATAAACATCTGCAATGGCATCAATAAGATACTGGCCTGCCTTACTTACACCACCGCCAATAATAAATGCCTGTGGGTTTACTACTGTTGCAATACTTGCCATGGCTTTTCCTAGATATGTACTCATCTGTTCAACAACAGCTACAGCACCCTTATCTCCTTCTTTTGCCAAGTCGAAAACATCTTTTGCTGTAATGTCTTCACCAAATTCTGTCATCTTAGTTGATTCACTATTCTTTGCAATATATCTGTTTGCAAGTCTTACTACACCTGTAGCTGATGCATACTGTTCAAGGCATCCGCAACCGCCGCAGTTACAGTTAAGTTCTTCACCATCTTCAACATGCATGTGACCGATTTCGCCTGCTGCACCGTTATGTCCTGTAAGAATTTTTCCTTCTAAAATAACACCTCCGCCTACACCTGTTCCAAGTGTAACCATAACGATATCATCAAAATTTTTTCCGCCACCTTTCCACGCTTCACCAAGAGCTGCAACGTTGGCATCATTGCCTGCCTTAACCTCTATTCCGTGGAACATTTCAGACATTTTTTCTGATACATTAAACTTGCCCCAACCTAAGTTAACACACTGTAATACAGTTCCGTCATCTAAAACAGGTCCCGGCAAACCAATGCCGATTCCCTTAACTTCATCTAAATCAATAGACTTTTCGTCTAACTTAGCTTCTAATGATTCACATATATCAAATAAAATATTTTCACCATTATTTTCTGTTCTTGTAATAATCTCCCACTTATCAAGGAGCTGACCTTCTACTGTAAAAAGTCCTACTTTAACTGTTGTTCCTCCAACGTCAACTCCAAAACAATACTTTTTCATAATTTTTTCCTATTCCTCCTCGTCATTCTGCTTCATAAGATTGTCAGTTACACGTTTATATAATTCTTTGGCAGCATTGTAACCCATCTTCTTCTGTCTGTGGTTTACTGATGCCGACTCAACAATAACTGCTACATTTCTACCCGGTCTGATAGGAATAGAATAGCAAACTACTTTATTTCCAAGAAATTCTGTGTAATTATCTTCAATTCCAAGTCTATCATATTCTCTGCTTCTATCCCATTCTTCTAACTTAATAACCATGTCAATATTGGCTGTGTCAAGAATACTTTCAACACCAAATAAAGCCTTTACATCTATGATACCAATACCTCTTAATTCAATAAAATGCTTAGTAATTTCAGGTGATGCACCAATTAATGTTTCATCACTTACCTTTCTTATTTCTACAACATCATCGGTTACAAGTCTATGGCCTCTCTTAATTAATTCAAGGGCTGCCTCACTTTTACCGATTCCGCTTTCACCCATAATCAAAACACCTTCACCATAAACGTCTACCAAAACACCATGGATTGTAATACACGGTGCAAGCTGAACATTAAGCCATCTTGTAAGTTCTGCATCAAATCTTGATGTAGTCCATTCTGTCATTAAAACAGGTACATTATATTTTCTTCCTGCTTCAATCAAATCATCATCTGCTTCATGCCCTCTACATAAAATCAGACATGGAATTCCACTACTCATTAACTTTTCGTACACCCAAAGTCTGTTCTGTCTTTCCATACTATCAATGAAAGCATATTCCACGTTTCCAAGAATCTGTACTCTTTCCTTATCGAAATGATCAAAGAAACCTGCTAACTGTAACGCCGGTCTATTAACTTCCGGAGTATTAATATAAATCTTATCCGTATCAATTTCAGGTATATAATTCTTTAAATTGTAGTTTTCTATTATTTTTGTAAATTTAATTTTTTTCATAAATTTGCTCCTTTCGCTACAAGTATAATTTTTCACGACCATTTTTCATTGTCATACATTATTTTAACATTACAGCTTTTTTTTGTATATATTAATTAATGAAAAAATTTGTATATGTCCTTTGCCACTTTTTCGCTTATAGTATCAACCTGACTAAGCTGTTCCACTGTAGCTTCCCTAATTCCTTCAATGGATTTAAATTCTCTCATTAATGCCTTTCTTCTTGCCGGACCTACTCCAGGAATGTCATCAAGTATTGAATGTACTTGTTTTTTATTTCTAAGACTTCTATGATACTCTATTGCAAATCTATGGGTTTCATCCTGCATTCTTGTAATCAGTCTGAATCCTTCCGAATTCTTTGCTATAGGAATTTCCTCATTATTGTAATAAAGTCCTCGTGTTCTATGGTTATCGTCCTTTACCATTCCACAAACAGGAATATGAAGGTTAAGGCTGTCCAAAACTTCAAGAGCTATGTTTACCTGACCTTTTCCACCATCCATCATAAGAATATCCGGGAAGTTACTGAAACTTCCAAGTTTGTAGTCTTTTTCTTCCATATCAAGCTTTTCACGTTCTTCTATTCCGTGACGGAATCTTCTTGTAAGAACTTCTCTCATGCTGGCATAATCGTCAGGACCCTTAACAGACTTAATTCTAAACTTTCTATAATTATTACGCTTCGGTTTTCCGTCCTCATAAACTATCATTGATGCAACGGACTCGTAACCGTTAGTATTGGATATATCGTAGGCTTCCATTCTATGGATTCCCGTAATACCAATAAGTTCCTCTATTTCCTCCACTGCACCTACAGTACGTTTTTGTTCCCTTCTATATTTTTCTTTATTTTGTTCCAAAAGATTGCCTGCATTCTTTGCTGCAAGTTCAACAAGCTTCTCCTTACTTCCTTTTTTAGGATTTACAATTCTTACTGTATAATTCTGATTTCTGCTAAGGAGCTGTGACAAAAGTTCCGGCTCTTCCACCTCTTCCTGCACCAAAAGCTCCCTTGGAATAAAAGGCGTTCCAATATAATATTGCTTTATGAAACTTGTAAGAATATCTTTGCCGGTATCCCCCGGGACAGTTGTAAGATAAAAATGTTCACGGCCGATAAGCTTACCATTTCTAACAAAAAACACCTGTACAACTGCATCGTTTCCTTCCTCTGCATAAGCAATAATATCCCTATCCTCAAACTGATGAGTTGTAATCTTCTGATTTCCCGCAACATGATTAATGCTATTAATCAAATCTCTACATTCCATTGCTTTCTCAAAATCAAGATTAGCTGATGCCTCCTGCATCTTTTCCTCCAGCTCCTTGATTGTCTGAGTGTAATTGCCTTCTAAGAATTTAATGGCTTTATTAATATTTTCCCTGTAATCTTCTTTGGAAATATATCCCTGACAGGGACCTTTGCACTGTCCAATATGATAATAAAGACAAGGCCTTCCATTAATCTTTGGAATATTCTTATATTCTCCATCAGCAGTATATGTGCCATCACTTACAATAGCCTTGTTGCAACTTCTAATTTGATACATTTTCTGTAACAAATCTATGGTGTCTTTAACTGCTGCACTGCTTGTAAAAGGTCCAAAATATTTATTATTGTCCTTCTTCATCCTTCTTGCCAAAACAATTCGTGGATAATCCTCACTTACTGTAATCATTACATAAGGATATGTTTTGTCATCCATAAGCATTGTATTATATTTGGGTCTGTATTCTTTAATCAGATTACATTCAAGTATTAATGCTTCCAGTTCTGAATCTGTAAGAATATACTCAAACCTTCTTATTTTTGAAACCATGGATTCTATTTTTGTTGTTCTTTTTGTGCTTTTTCTAAAATATGAGCTTACACGCCTTTTAAGATTAACAGCTTTTCCCACATAAATAACATCATCGTGGGCATCGTGCATTAAATACACCCCCGGTGTCTGTGGCATTTTTTTTAGTTCTTCCGCAAAATTAAATTCACCCATTGTTCTACCTGCTTTTATAAAATCGTATTTATTCTATAGACTAACTTACGAAAGCTGACAACTTTGAATAATCAAAGGTGTCAGCTTTCATATAGTCATCCGGTAATAATCTTTGTACTGTTTGTTTTTGAACAAACAATCTGTATTCTACATTTCAGTAGTTTCTAAATTACCTGCATTATATGCTTCTGTATTCTGTGTATCTAAATTTTCTGCATTTGCATTGTTTTCTGTATTCTGTGTTTTAGAAACTTCTGCCTTTTCAGCTTCTTCTCTCTCGCACTGTTCAAAAATATCCATAAATTCCTTGCCTGTGATTGTTTCTTTTTCGTATAAGAATTTTGCAATCTTGTCAAGCTTAGTACGGTTATTTCTAAGAAGATTCTTAGCCTCTTCGTATTTCTCCTTAAGAAGAATCTTAACCTCTTCTTCAATCTCTGTTGCTGTCTTGTCGCTACAGTTGAGTGTTGTTCTGTTGCCTAAGTATGGATTTTCAACCTGTTCAAGACTCATTAAGCCGAACTTTTCTGACATACCATACTGTGCAATCATTGAGCGGGCTATCTTTGTAGCCTTTTCCATATCATTTGATGCACCTGTTGTCACTGAATCAAATACAATTTCTTCTGCTGCTCTACCTGCAAGGAATGTTACAAGTCTTGCATTTAATTCTTCTTTTGACATAAGATATTTTTCTTCTTCAGGCGCCTGTATAACATATCCTAATGAACCCATTGTTCTTGGAACTATTGTAATCTTCTGTACCGGTTCTGCATGTTTTTGTAATGCTGTTACTAATGCATGACCTACTTCATGGTAAGAAACTATCTTCTTTTCTTCTTTGCTGAGAATTCTATCTTTCTTTTCTTTTCCGGCAATTACAACTTCAACTGCTTCCATTAAGTCAGCCTGAGAAATTGCTCTTCTACCACATTTTACTGCGTTGATTGCTGCTTCGTTAACCATATTGGCAAGGTCTGAACCTACTGCACCACTTGTAATGTTTGCAATAGCATCAAGATCTACTGTTTCATCTAATTTAACATCTTTTGAATGAACTCTTAAAGTTTCAAGTCTGCCCTTAAAATCAGGTGCGTCTACAATAATTCTTCTGTCAAAACGTCCTGGTCTTAAAAGTGCCGGATCAAGTACTTCCGGTCTGTTAGTTGCAGCAAGTATTAAAATACCCTTTGATGTATCAAAACCATCCATTTCTGCCAAAAGTGCATTTAATGTCTGTTCTCTTTCATCGTTTCCACCGCCATATCTTGAGTCTCTGCTCTTTCCTATTGAGTCAATTTCATCGATAAATACGATACATGGTGCATTCTCTTCTGCCTGCTTAAACAAATCTCTTACTCTTGAAGCACCTACACCTACGAACATTTCCACAAAGTCTGAACCTGACAATGAGAAAAATGGCACATTAGCCTCTCCTGCAACTGCCTTAGCCAACAATGTTTTACCTGTTCCCGGCGGTCCTACTAACAATGCTCCCTTTGGAAGCTTGGCACCGATTTCTGTATATTTGCCCGGATTATGAAGGAAATCTACTAATTCTACTACTGATTCCTTAGCTTCTTCCTGTCCCGCCACATCCTTAAATGTAACACCTGTTTCCTTCTGAACATATACCTTGGCATTGCTCTTTCCGACACCAAAAACTCCACCGCCTGCGCCACCGCCTGCTTTCTTCATTATAAATGTCAGTAATACATAGAACATTACAAATGGTAATACCCATTCAAGCAAAATAAGCAAAAAGTTTGACGAACTGCTCTGCTGTTCTCCTTTGAATTTTACCTGTGTATATTTTTCTTTTAATTCCTGAATAAGTTCAGGGTCATCTAATTCTGTTGTCCAATATCTTACTTTTATAATGTTTCCCTTATTATCTTTAGGTGTAATTTCTATCTTATTGTTATTGAAAACAACTGATTCCACATTATTATTTTCAAGCAAAGCTATAAACTGATTGTAACTAATCTCCTTGGTAGTCATTGAATCAACTATATATGAGCTTAATGTTGTAAAAAGAAATGCGGCTACAAGTGCAACCACTATGCCTATTATTTGATTTTTCTTTTGATTCTTGTTATCCCTATCGTTTTTCGGATTATTCCTATTAGTATTATTATCCATCAAGTCTTCCCTTTCTTTACATTCTGCATATCTTTTATGTATATATTTAGACTTTAATAATATACCATATACTTTGTAAATAATGTGAATTTTTGATAAAAAAAGTTTAAACTTTTAAAAATTTTACATTCCTATGGAATTAATTTTTTGATTGTAGTACACTAGTAAGGTGAATTTTTATGTTCAGATGATGTTTAGCCCCAATACTACTAAACATCATAGTGTATTATACAAATGGAGGAATGTCTCATGGCAGTAAAATATGTATTTGTAACAGGCGGTGTTGTTTCCGGTCTCGGAAAAGGTATCACTGCTGCATCTTTGGGTCGTCTTTTGAAAGCTCGTGGTTACAAGGTAACAATGCAGAAGTTTGATCCTTATATTAACATTGACCCAGGTACTATGAACCCTATTCAGCACGGAGAAGTTTTCGTTACAGACGATGGTGCTGAAACTGATCTTGATTTAGGTCATTATGAAAGATTTATTGATGAAAGTTTAACAAGAAATTCTAACGTTACAACCGGTAAGGTTTACTGGTCTGTACTTGAAAAAGAAAGACATGGTGATTTCGGTGGAGGAACTGTTCAGGTTATTCCGCATATTACTAACGAGATTAAAAGTCGTTTCCACCGCAGTCTTTCAGAAGAAACTGAAATTGCTATTATTGAAGTAGGTGGAACAGTTGGTGATATTGAATCACAGCCATATATTGAAGCTATCAGACAGTTCCAGCATGATGTTGGACGTGAGAATTGTATTCTTATTCACGTAGCTCTTATGGTTTATCTTCCTGCATCTGAAGAAATGAAAACTAAACCTATCCAGATGAGTGTTAAGGAATTACAGAGACTTGGTATTCAGCCTGACGTAGTTGTTTGTCGTACTGAATACGAAATTGACGACAATCTTAAAGACAAAATCAGTCTTTTCTGTAATGTTCCTGCAAGCCACGTTGTTCAGAACCTTACAGTTGATATGCTTTACGAAGCTCCTCTTGCAATGGAAAAAGAACATCTTGCAGAAATTGTTTGCCAGAGTTTAAAGCTTGATTGTCCTGAACCTGACCTTGACGAATGGAAGGCTATGGTTGACGCAGCTAAGCATCCTGTTCAGGAAGTTACAGTTGCATTAGTTGGAAAATATATTGCATTACATGATGCTTACATTAGTGTTGTTGAATCTTTGAAACATGCCGGTTATCCAAGCCGTTGCACTGTTAATATTAAATGGGTTGACTCAGAAGAAGTTACTGATGAGAATGCTGCTGAAATCTTCAGTGATGTTTCAGGTATTCTTGTCCCAGGTGGTTTTGGCAGCCGTGGTATCGACGGTAAGATTGCTTCTATCAAATATGCAAGAGAGAACAATATTCCATTCCTTGGTCTTTGCCTTGGCATGCAGCTTTCAATTGTTGAATTTGCAAGAGATGTAGTTGGTTTCCGTGATGCTCACAGTATTGAACTTAATCCTGCAACTACACATCCTGTTATCAGTCTTATGCCTGACCAGGAAGGTATTACAGATATCGGTGGAACTTTAAGACTTGGTTCTTATCCATGTCACTTGGATACAGAAAGTCTTGCTTATAAATTATATGGAGAAGAATTAATTCATGAACGTCATCGTCATCGTTATGAAGTAAACAACGATTACAGAGAAGCCCTTACCTCAAAGGGAATGAAGTTATCAGGTATCTCTCCTGACGGACGTATTGTAGAAATGATTGAAATTCCTTCACATCCATTCTTCATTGCAACACAGGCACATCCTGAATTAAAGAGCCGTCCTAATAGACCACATCCTTTATTCTTAGGATTTGTAAATGCAGCAATCGAAAAAGGAAAGCAGAAATAAATCCCTGGATTAGAATTGTACTAATTAAATATATAAATTTATACGCCGGATTCATAATGAATCCGGCTTTTCTATGGCTACCACTATACCTATCCTGCCATTACACCACTCACACTACAATCATTTAAAAAAGCTGCCCCGCCGGAACATTCTCCAATATTCCAACGGAGCAACCATATTAATCAATATTTTATTTACTAACAATTACAAATGCTATTTCCAGCTTGATTTGTTGTTGTTCACTTATATATTATTATATTCTTGCCAACCGAAAATTTTTCTAACTCTCTGCCTCTGTATTACTCCAGAAGTCTACAGGCTCGTAGTCTCTTAGTGCCACAAGGTAACCCTGCTTGTCTAACCGGTCCTGTATTATGTTCAATGTTTCCACACTGTCAGCTGTTACTGTATGGTAATGGTATTCTGAGGTGATTTGTTCAAGGGGAACAGAAACACCTCCTTTTATGCCATCAACATATCTCTTTGCATCCATTCTGGATTTTATATTCATCTCAACACGTATTACTCCATAAAGCTTGTGGTATACGAATACATCTTCCACTTTACCACCGCAATCTACTATAAGATTTAATTCATCAAGCATCTTTTCGGCACTGTGTTTTACCTTAAAAACTCTCTGAATATTTCCTTTGTCCAGAAGTACATAGCCTTTGTGTGTTGATATTATATCGTGATTTTTTGCGCGAAGTAATGCTATATCCTGAACGATAACCTGGCGGCTTACCTGAAACTTTGTGGCAAGTTTTGTTCCTGATACTGCACTTTCACTTTCCTGTAAAATTTTTAATAGATTCTCTCTTCTTTTTTCTCCGCCCATTTCTCACCTCTATTAAATACGATGAAGATTCTTTAATGAGATATCCATAATAGGTGCAGAATGTGTTAAAGCACCACTTGAAATATAATCAACTCCCAAATCTACTAATTTAGAAATATTTTCCTTAGTTACATTTCCTGATACTTCAATTTCAGCTCTTCCATCAATTATTTCAATAGCTTCCTTCATTACATCATGGTCCATATTGTCTAACATAATAATGTCGGCACCGGCTTCAACTGCCTGACGGACCATATCTAAGCTTTCAACTTCCACTTCAATCTTTCTTACGAAAGGAGCATATTCCTTAGCCATCTGGATAGCCTTTTCAACGCTACCTGCTGCACCGATATGATTGTCTTTCAGCAAAATACCGTCTGTAAGGTTGTATCTGTGGTTATTTCCGCCACCAACTCTAACAGAATATTTTTCGAAAATACGATTATTAGGTGAAGTCTTTCTTGTATCAAGAAGCTTAGTCTTGCTGCCTTCTAATAATTTCGCAATTGAATTAGTATATGTTGCAATACCACTCATTCTCTGAAGATAATTAAGTCCTGTTCTTTCACCAACTAAAAGAATTCTGATGTCACCTTTTACAGTTCCCATAAGCTGACCTTTTTTAACCTGGTCGCCATCTTTAACTAACAAATCAACTTCTACATTTTCATCTAATAACTGAAAAGCTCTTGCAAAAACCTGAAGTCCGCAGATAACTCCGTCTTCTTTACAAATAAGGTCTACCTGTCCCATGCAAGCCTCTCTCATAACTGAATTAGTTGTTACGTCCTCGCTTGTTACGTCTTCCTTTAATGCACTTAAAATAAGTGGATCTACTGATAATTTTAATGTAATTGGATCAAACATTTTATATTTTTCCTCCCAGTTTTTATGTTAAATTTCCATTAGTCTTCTAAATAATTTTTTATGTTTTTCAAATAATTTATCGACTTTTCAAATAATTTCACGGTCTTTTTCAAATAATCTTTCAATTTTTTAAGCATTGTGAAGATTAATTTTCCTGTTTTTCTTCATCATTCATTTTTGCATTTTCTTTATCGATTTCATCTCTAATTAACTGCTTGTATTCTTCTTCAAGCTTCTTCTTGTCTTCATATGGTGTGAAATCAACATTGTCAAAGCTTTTTGTTTTGGTCTTATCAAACTCTGCTGTCATTTCTTTTGCAGCTCTCTTGGCAAAAACCATACTTTCCAATAATGAGTTGCTGGCAAGTCTGTTTCTTCCGTGAACTCCGTTGCAGGCTGTTTCGCCAATTGCATAAAGCTGATCCATTGAAGTCTTACTCTGAAGATTTACTTTTATTCCTCCCATAAAATAATGCTGAGCAGGAACAACAGGTATCATTTCATCAGGCACATTATATCCGTGTTCTTTACAATGTTCAACAATATTAGGGAAGTGTTCCTTCAACTGTTCAGGATCAATAGTCTTCATTGAAAGCCATACATGTTCGCTACCTTCTCTCTTCATTTCCTTTCTGATATTTCCTGTAAGAATATCTCTTGGAAGAAGTTCCTCTGTAAATCTTTCCTTACTATTGTTATATAACTTGGCACCTTCACCTCTTACAGACTCGGAAATCAGAAAACTTCTGTCCTCTTCTTTTTCTGAATAAAAAGTTGTTGGGTGAATCTGCACATAGTTTACATTCTTTAATTCTACACCATGTTTAATTGCAACTGCAATACCATCACCTGTTAAATGTCTGTAATTAGTTGAATATCTGTAAATACCTCCGATTCCACCACAAGCCAAAACTGTATAATTAGCAGTTATTGTATCAAGTGAACCGTCATCCTTTCTTACAACAACACCATAGCAGCAATTGTCCTTAGTTAACAAATCGACCATTGTCCAGTGTTCCTTAATTGTAAGATTATCAAGTTTCTTGCACTGCTCGTATAAATGGCTTGTAATCTCCTTGCCTGTAATGTCCTCGTGATAAACGATTCTGTTTCTGGCATGGGCGCCCTCTCTTGTATATGCAAGATTTCCATCCTCATCTCTCTGAAAATCAACCCCATAACTTAAAAGGTCTTTCACCAAATCAGGTGATTCCTTTATCATAGTTTCTACTGCTGCAGTATCATTTTCAAAATGGCCTGCTTTCATTGTATCATAAAAATAACTGTCAAAATCATCAGGATCTTTAAGCATACACATTCCACCCTGTGCTAAATAGGAGTCACTATGTTCTACTATATCCTTTGTTATCATTAATATATTTTTGTCCTTCGGCAAATTAAGTGCGCAATATAAACCTGCACAACCACTGCCTACTATCAAAACATCTGTTTGCATTTCTTCCTCCTAATGTGCTATATGGACTTAAATTGCCATATTTTTTCTACATTGCCACTTAGTATAGCACAAACATATGGAACTGACAAGACAGTTGTAAATACATATGAAGAAAATCTGTAAAGTTCTGTCATTACAGATAATTTTTTCAAAAAAAAACGGATGCTCAACTGAAACATCCGCTCTTTAAAAAATTCTTATTTATCTGGAAACACCTAGCTTTGACATTAACGCTTCCTGCCTACTTCAACGCTGCAAGTGCCTTAACAACTAACTCCCATGTACGCTGTGTTGATGAAATACTTAATTCTTCATTTGTTGTATGGATATTATTCATCTGTGGTCCAAATGATACAGCATCAAGTCCAGGTAACTTAGATGCAAAGATTCCACACTCAAGTCCTGCGTGAATTCCTTCTACAACAGGTTCTTCACCATTATATAAATCCTTGTAAGCATCAACCATTACCTCACGTAATCTTGAATCTGCCTTATATTCCCATCCAGGGTAAGGTCCTACTATTTCTACGCTTCCTCCAAAGATTTCTGTAAGGGATTTTAATTTTTCAATTAAGTACTGCTTTTCTGTTTCGCTTGAACTTCTAACTGCAAATGTCATCTTAACTTCTAACATTTCAGTTCTTAAAATTCCCATATTAAGTGATGTCTGTACTAAACCGTCAATTTCAGGATTCATTCTCTGAACTCCATTAGGCATATTAACCATTGCAATAATTGTTGCAAGTGTAGCTGCGTCTGTAAAGGCATCAACCATATCTGGTTCTCTTACATTTAAAGTTAAGTTAGCATCAGGATCTGTAACCCTGTACTCTTCCTTAATGTCTGCAAAAGTATCTTCGATAATCTTTTTAGCCTTATCTACTGAGTCAGGAAGTACAACAATTGCTGCTTCACTTAATTTTGATATAGCATTGTCTTTTTCACCACCGTTAACAGAAACTAATCTCATACCAACATTCTGGAATACGTTAAGAAGAACTCTTGCCATTGCACAGTTTGAATTTGCGCGTTCCTTAATAATTTCAACACCTGAATGTCCACCTGTGAAACCGTGTAATTTAATCTCGATTACAGGAGCGTTAACAAGATCTCTCTTGTATGGGATCTTACATATTACTGATGCACCGCCGGCACAACTTACTGTAAACACACCTTCATCTTCTGAATCCATATTCATAAAAAGACGTCCCTTAAGATCTGAAACATCAATTGTTGCAGCGCCAAGCATTCCTATTTCTTCATTAACTGTAAAAATAGCCTCAATTGGTGGATGTGCCATTTCTTCGTCATCTAAAACTGCCAATGTATAAGCCACTGCAATTCCATCATCTCCGCCAAGAGAAGTTCCCTTAGCTGAAATGTAATCTCCATTAATTTCTAAGTCTAATCCTTCTTTTTCCATATCCTTCTTGCAATCAGCTTCCTGAACTGCAACCATATCCATATGTCCCTGAAGAATTACAGGTTCTGAATCTTCGTATCCCTTAGATCCGTCTTTCCAAATAATTACATTTAAATCATCATCCTGTCTATATTTTAAACTATGTGCTTTTGCAAAATCTACAAGATAATCACTTATCTGTTTTACATTATTTGAACCATGAGGAATTGAACAAATCTCCTCAAAATATTTAAACACTTTGTTTGGTTCTAACTCTGATAATACTGCCATAATGTCCTCCTTATTTCTTGTGCCATTTATAACGGCTACCTTCTTTTTCAATCTGGTTAGTCTTTAGCATATATTCTATAAGCTTCTTTGCGTAGTCCTGCTTATTCTTTACAACAGCCCTGTTTTGCGAAAAAGGCTGTTTCGCTTCAAGCCCATCACAAATCTGCTCAACTTGCGATATTGTAATGTATTCATTCTGTTTTAAATACTTTTTTATTTTATCCTGTCCTTTGCTAAAAAGCAAATTCATTAAATCCTTTGTTTGATTTTTTTGTTTTACGATTCCCCAGCCATATATAATCATTGTTACTATGGCAAATAAAATTATACCTATAATTACTGTTGATGGTTTCATTTTTTATCCTTTTCACTGCCTTAAGGCTTTATTTTTCAAAAACAATATATTTATTGCGTTCTAATATTCCAAAATATTTTGAAAGTCTTTCATATAACTGATCTGAAGCACCCTTATGCTTATTTCCAAGTTCTTTTCCAATTTCATATATACTTTTTTTGCCGTCAATCTGCTGCCACACAAAACTTCCATATTCATCTAATTTAATAAAACTGTAACGTGGCTTCTTAAATAATCTCTGTGCTACTTTATTATAAAATCCGGTATTTTCTACTGTGATTTCTACTATTCCATCCTCTAAAACTTCCCATTTCATATCATTAATTCTGGGAATGTTATCAATATAATTCTTCTTCTCTTTCATGAACTCTCCATTTTTATTTAGAAAGCACTACTGCATAATTGCAGCAGTGCCTTTTTCTCACTGAAATACATATTTTTTTATTTTTTTATTTTTCTTTTGCGTCCACTTCTATAGTCTTTTTTCCTTTTGTAAAGTGGAATAATGTTGAAAGTAATAATACAAATGCAATTAATCCTACCCAGTTACCAACTGTCTGGAAAGCTCCACTTTCACCATATAATGATGAAAGATTTAACTTATCAGCAACGTTAACAACTGCTAATATTGCAAGAATGATACCTACGATACCTTCACCTGCAATCATACCTGCTGCATAAAGTATACCACGATCTGATGCGTCTTTTCTTTCTTCGTCATTAGCATATTTTCTCTTGTTATCGATAAACCACTTAATAACACCACCAACCATAATAGGTGTGCTTAAGTAAATTGGTAAGTAAAGACCAATTGAGAATGCTAATACAGGGATTCCAAGAACTTCAACAACGATGGCGATAAATACACCCATGAAAATTAATACCCATGGTAATGTACCACCCATAACACCTTCAACTACCATCTTCATAAGTGTAGCCTGTGGTGCAGGAATCTGTTCTGAACCAAATCCCCATGCTGAGTTAAGAAGGTACATAACTCCACCGATTGCAAAAGCTGATACAATAGCACCAATTAATTCACCAATCTGCTGTAATCTAGGTGTTGCACCTACGATGTAACCTGTTTTTAAATCCTGTGAAGTATCACCGGCCATAGCTGCTACGATACAAATAACTGTACCGATTGAAATAGCTGATACCATACCTGTTGCACCTGTGCTGCCTGTAGCCTTTAAGATAAATGTTGTTACGATTAATGTTGCAATAGCCATACCTGATACAGGGTTGTTACTACTTCCTACAATACCTACCATTCTTGATGATACTGTTGCAAAGAAGAAACCAAATACAACAACTATAAGTGCTCCCAGGAAGCTAACAGGAATCTCTGGAAGTAACCAGATTAAAACTGCAATTACAAGTGAACCACCAAGAACTAACTTCATTGAAATATCCTGTTCTGTTCTTAACTGGCTGTCACCCTTCTTACCAAATCCCTTGATTGCATGTTTAAATGTTCTAATCATTGTTGGGAATGTTTTAATTAAGCTAATTAATCCACCTGCTGCAACGGCACCTGCACCGATGTATCTTGTATAGTTGCTCCAAATCTGGCTTGCTGACAACTTATTAAATGCAATAGCTTTTCCGGCATCATCAACAACTTTTGATGCTGATTCGCCACCGAAGTAAGCAATTGCAGGAATTAAAACAAGGTATGATAATACACCACCTGCAAAAAGGTAACTTGAAATCTTAACACCACAAATGTAACCTACACCTGCTAAGGCTGGAAGAACATCCATACCTACTGCTGTTGTGTATTCGCCCTGCATTGAAAAATCAACTTCACTAGGGAAAAGTTTTAAACCATCTGCAATAAATTTATAAACTGCTGCAATTCCAAGTCCTGCAAATACAACTTTTGACTTACTTCCACCTTCTTCTCCTGCTAAAAGAACTTCTGCACAAGCTGTTCCTTCAGGATATGGAAGTGTTCCGTGTTCTTCTACAATAAGAGCTGTACGAAGAGGTACCATGAAAAGTACACCTAAAATACCACCACAAAGTGCGATTAATGCAATTGAAACGAATGAAGGTGTGCTAATTCCGCTTCCTTTTTCTGAAGCCCAAATAAAAATAGCAGGAATTGTGAAAATTGCTCCTGCTGCCAATGATTCACCTGCTGAACCAATTGTCTGTACCATGTTATTTTCAAGGATTGAGTCTTTCTTCATAATAACTCTAATAACACCCATTGAAATAACTGCCGCCGGTATTGAGGCTGATACAGTCATACCAACTCTTAATCCGAGATAAGCGTTGGCGCCACCAAATATAACCGCTAAAATCATACCAAGAATTACTGAAGTTACTGTAAACTCAGGTAATACCTTGTCTGCGGGGATAAATGGCTTAAAGTCATTTTTTTTCTCCATTTTTTATCTCCTGTCTCAATATATATTTCACTGTACCACTCTATTATACTAAATTATTTAAAAAAGGGAAGTCCCTATTTTACTGGAGCAACTGGGACTTTTTACTAAAAAGTAAAGTGATTTTTAAATAAAATAAACAAAAGTAGTAATCTTCACGCAAAAAATCCGCCGGATTTATTAACACTTTTGCGTGTTTTATCAGCCTGGCGGATCTTTTATTTACTCTACCTTCTCATCTGCCGAAGCGTCTGTTACCGGTGGCTCCGTTGCAGGTGGTTCTGTTGCAGGTGGTTCTGTTGCCTTTGGTGCTTCCGTAGGCTTTGGCGTAGCCTTTGGTGCTTTTGTTGTCTTAGGCTTTGTTGGCGCTTTATCCTTCTTTGTTGTTTCTTTCACCTTTTTCTTTGTTGTTTCATCACTACTCTTTTCGTAGGTTGTTGTGTAATTGGCATTATCATTGTTGTCGTCATCGCTGTCATATGTTACAGCATCTGTTGTTTCATCATTACTGCTATCATCTGTTGTAGTTACTTCTACTGTTGTTTCAACTGTGTTGTTATTGTTATCATTTCCAAATGATTTTGTAAGAATAATTGCTGCAATTACAATTCCGATAACAATTACAACTGAAACTACAATAGCAATAATGTTTAACTTCTTATTCTCATTTGTAATCATTGACTTATCGATTTCATCTTCATCATCAACTACATATTCTTCATTTTCGTCTGAATCAAATTCAAATTCTTCTTCAGGTTCCTCCGGAAAATCAAACCCTTCGATTTTGTCTTCAACATATTCGATTTCTTCAGGAAAATCGCTGTCGTCAATATTGTCAAATGAGTTTGTGTTATTTCCAAAAGATTTCTGATTTTCTAATTCATTAAGATTAGGGATAACCTTTGTATCTCCCATATCTTCCATATTATTAAGCCCTGGTATAACTTTTGTGTCCCCCATACTTTCGGTGTTATTGTTCTCCACCGGTGTTCCACACGTTGGACAGAAATTCTGGCCCGGCTGTATGTACTTTCCGCATTTTTTACAAAACATCTTTTACCTCCTTGTGTTTCATACAGAATTTAAAATTATATCTGCTCTGTTAATATTTATGTATTTCCAATTATAAAACCTTTAATACCTCAATAACATTTGTCATTAATATATTATTAGATTTTAAACAGCTTCTACAATTATATCTGCTGTATTAACATTTATTACTTTCTTAAAATCTTCAAATGGTATCTCCACCTGAAATCCTATTTTTCCACCGCTAAATAATATAGTGTCAAAATCCGGTGCTGTCTTATGAATTGTTGTCTTAAACAATTTCTTCATTCCTATTGGTGAACAACCACCGTGAATGTAGCCTGTAAGTCCAAGCAACTCTTTCGACTTAAGCATTGCAATAGACTTCTCACCTACTGCCTTTGCGGCTTTTTTAAGGTCAAGTTCCTCTGCAACCGGAACCATAAAAACGTAATGCTCCCCGGACTTTCCTGTTGTTACCAATGTTTTAAATACATTTTCAGGATTCTGTCCCAAAGCCTTAGCCACATCAACACCGCTTACTGCCTCCGTGTCGCCGTAATAATACTCATTGTATTTTATTTTTTTACTGTCAAGAACCCTCATAACATTAGTCTTTTCTTTTTTTTTCATGTCTAACACCTTCTGCTATTCTTTTTGCTCTTATTAGTATAACGCCAAATCCTAATATTTTATTGCATACACCTAACGTTGTGATTTTTTTAACAAAAAAGCGCATACAAATCTAGTTAATTATAATTCACAGTTACTATATTTGGCAAGTAAAAAATGACAACAGCCCTTTCGACCATTGTCATTTGCATAATTATTTATATTGGCTAATCTGTTCCCCGACTTAATATTTCCTTATTTGTAACTTTATCATAACAATTAGCATTTGCAATTCAATTATCAGATTATCTCTTTATTCTGCAGCTTTATCGCTTTCATTAATATTATTTATAATATAATTTTCAACCTGTGGCTTATCCATATCAAGTGCCAGTGAGAACTCATCATATAACACTTCCTTGGCTTCTCTTAAATACTTCTCATCCACATAAGTAATCTTTTTGCCGTGAGCAAGTCTACTACGTCCTCTTTTATGTAATGTTTTAATAATTCCTATTAACTGCTTGCAATCACAAGATCCTATTACTTCTTTATACTTATATTCTCTCTGTCTTTCGTTGTCTATCCAAATAGGCTCAATCTCATTAATATGCTCAACAATCTCTTCAACCTGGTCTTTGGTATGAATAGTTCTCATTGGTATTTTATCATTGTCCGTTGGATAAAATACCTTACTATCCTGATTCTTCATTGGAATCAAAACATAATAAAGACTCTTCTTGTCTGCGCCGTCAATGTCCAAATGGGTAATGTCCTCTACCTTACATACTCCTTTTCTCCCATGTACAATATATTCTCCTTTGTTAAACATTATGTCACCTCTACTTCTAAAAACATCCTAAAGAGCAAAGAAAACGCAAAGACGTAAACGTAGTCTCTGCGTTCCTCCAAGTAGTATTATACTCTTCTTAGTGAAAAAATGTCATAGGCATATTATACAATCTTTTTCAAAAGAATATTAGGCAAACTGTTAATGATTGAATCCAAAAAATATTTTTAATTGTCATATTGTCTTTCATATTCATCGTCACTGTCATCTTCATGACTGTTTTCAATATTCTCCTGCTCAACCATATGACGAATGTATGCAGCCTCCTCAGCTCTCTCGTCATCTTCCATTATACCGTTTTTGTTTGTGTCAAACTGTTTATCGTAAGGTCCAAACTTAGTCCCACCTGCAATGAAAAGAACGCCTAAAGTTCCCGGACCGCAATGGCTTGAAATAACTCCTCCGGCATTTGTAATTATTATTTCTTTAAAGTAATTAAGACTTTTAAGATAATCTTTAACTGACTTTACAACTTCTGTGGAGCATCCTGATTGAGTAATAAAAACCCTGTCTCTCTTAGCCGTTTTCAAATCCTTCTCCATTTCATGTACGTACTGGAGAATTACCTTTTCGATTTTGCCACGATACTTCTTTCCGGCATCCATCTTGCCATTTTCAACATAAATACGTGGTTTAATTTTAAACACACTACCAACAAGGGCTGATGTTGCTGAGCATCTTCCACCTCTATGAAGATATTTAAGTGTATCCACAACAAAGCTTGCTCTTACATATGGCTTAAGTGATTCAATTCTGTCAACAATCTCTTTTGCTTCCATCCCCTTCTTTGCCATAACTGCTGCTTCCACAACTAAAAGTCCTATTCCTGTAGAAAGACTTTCTGAATTAATTACAAATACATGGTCTTCATATTCAAGATTGTCTGCAGCAAGTCGCATAACATTGGCAGTTGTTGACATATCTTCTGAAATGGCAAACATAATAATATCTGCATTCTTTTCCATATATGGAATAATGGCATTCTGCGCATCTTCAATTGAAGGTGCTGAAGTTTTTGGTGTAGTGTTGTATTGATCAGACCATTTAAAAATATCCTCAACTGTAACTTCTAACCTGTCCTTGTATTCGTTTTCACCCATATGAATATATAAAGGCAACATATCAATATCATATTTTTTTAATGTAGCATCTGACAAATCACATGTGCTGTCCGCTATAATTTTAACCATATTTATCTCCGTTCTTATTTAAAATCTAATAGCCAAAGACCTTCTATATAATATTTTAAAATATTTTTTCTGATTAAACTATTTTATTAACCAATTATTTATATTTATTGATTTACTCGTTTTCAACTTCCTTAATGTCATATGGCGTAGTCTGGTAAACATAATAGTTAATCCAGTTAGTCCACAGCAACTGTCCTGCTGATCTCCAATTTACAACCGGCTCTTTTGTCGGATCATCATCAGGGAAATAATTATATGGTACTTCCGGATTCATTCCCTTAGCCTTATCTCTTTCGTATTCAAGTTTCAAAGTATCTGCATCATACTCTAAATGACATAAAACAAATAACTGTCTGCTGTCTTTTGATTTTACAATTGTTACACCTGCAATATCTGACTCGGCCATTAACTCAAGTTCAGGCTCATTAAGAATCTGCTCTCTTGTAACCTCTGTAGCTCTTGACTGTGGTGCATAAAACACATCATCAAAACCTCTAAACAAAGGTGACTTCTTATTTAATAATTTATGTTCGTAAATTCCTGAAAGTTTAGGAATCCTGTCTCTCTTTCTTATTCCATAATGATAGTAAAGTCCTGCGAAAGCTCCCCAACACAAGTGGAATGTACAATGTACATGTTTCTTGGACCATTCCATTATCTCACATATTTCATCCCAGTAATCCACATCTTCATAGTCAACGAAATCAAGTGGAGCACCCGTTATTACAAGTCCGTCATAATAATCGTCCTTAACATCATCAAAAGTCTTATAAAATTCATTTAAATGTGACTCATCCGTATGCTGCGACTGATATGTAACTGTCTGCAAAAACTCAACTTCTATCTGAAGTGGAGTATTAGATAATTTTCTAAGAATCTGAGTTTCTGTTACAATCTTTGTTGGCATAAGATTTAAAACCAACACCTTCAACGGACGGATATCCTGAGTCATTGCTCTTGTGTCCGTCATTACAAATATATTTTCATTTTCAAGAATATCTCTTGCCGGTAAATTTTGTTTAACTTTTATTGGCATAATAACACCCTCTGTTTTTAATTTATTTTATACCCTATAATATGTTTTTATCGGATTTTCATACATAATGATATGATTACAGGCACTTTCACCCTAATTGATATAAAGTGTATACCTGACGATTTTAACACATTTTTGGCATTTGGCAAATACCGTTATTAGTGATTCTCTCATGTTCATCCTATATACTGATTTTTTATTATTACTTTTATAATTATTTTTATAATCGTTTTTGTAATCTCTTTATGACAATTCTTTGATTAACACATCCAAAACATACTCAACGCTTTCGTCCCTAACATTGTTTCTTCCAATATTTCCGAAATGCTTTGTGTCAGAAAAAACTTTTCCGTCTATATAGAATCCAAAGCAAACCATTCCCACCGGCTTATCCTCCGTGCCGCCTGTAGGTCCTGCTATGCCTGAAATTCCTGCTGCAACATCTGCATTATTAGCTTTTGCCACGCCTTCAGCCATCTCTCTTGCAGTGTTTTCACTAACTGCTCCGTACTGTTTCAGCGTGTCTTTTGAAACATTGGCATACTTCATCTTTGCCTCATTTGCATAAGTTACAATGCTTGCGTTCAAAACCTTTGATGCGTCGGGCACATCAACTATTCTTGCTGCCATTTTTCCACCTGTGCAACTTTCCGCAAAAGAAACTGTATATTTTTTTTCTATTAATAATTTTACTAACTGTTCTGCCTTATTCATTACAAACGCCTGCCTTTCAATATTTCGCAATTACTATTATAAACCTTTTTGTAATAAAAATGTATACTTTTGGCAAATCTATATATTGTTAAATATTTAATTAAACTATAGGAGTTCTTATGTTCTTTGATATATCTGCCAAATCCCAAGTGAATACTTTTTCCATTAATGAAAACTACGCCGGGCTTGTGCTTGCAAGTGATATTAACAGACTCTCTTGCAGTACTGTCACAAATTCTATGAATGATAATATTTTTTCTAATAATTCCGGTAATATTTACAACTATGGCAGTGTCAGGAATTATGTTGACAGCTTCAAAACTGTTATTGGTGATTTTAATTTTTCAAAAATTATTTTTTTTAAAGATGCCATTGTATGTTGCATTTCCATTCCATGCATTCAGGAAGAACGGAAAAATTTTTCTTTTATTTATAATGGGCGCAGTATTCTTTTCGTTGATTACGATAATTTTTTGACTGATATTTTCAGTAACATTATTGAAGAAAATATTAATGAAATAAAAGAAAGCCAAGATTTTATTTATTTTATGCTAAAAAGTATTTTGAAACATGACCTTGAAAACCTTAATTCCATTAGCCAAAATCTGTCTGTACTTGAACTTAATATTCTTACCGACTCCTCTAATTATAACTATAACGCCGACCAGATTCTGGCTTTTCGTGGAAACTCACTTAGACTTCACCACTATTATATTATTCTTATGGATATATGTCGGGCACTTTCAAAAGAGAAAACTTTTATGAATGATGCCAACAAAGAGCTACTTAAAAATCTTTGCGACCAGATTCTTACTTTAAGCAATGAGTCTCAACAAATATGGGAATACACGTCCCAAATAAGAGATGTTTATCAGCAGAAACTTTCTGTTAATCAAAATAATATTATGAAGGTTCTTACAATTGTTACCACTATTTTTATGCCTTTAACGTTAATCACCGGCTGGTACGGCATGAACTTTGAATATATGAAAGAACTTCATTGGAAATATGGCTATCCTTTGCTATTTGGCATAAGTGTATTGGTTGTAGGAATATTATGTATAATTTTCAAAAAGAAAAAATGGTGGTAATTCTTGTGTTGCCTTTTTTTGTAATTTCTTTATACTAGGATATGGGTGTCAAAACGCCCCACATCTTTATTGCATAAATTGTGACCTGCTTTGCACTCTCACAATTCTACCGAATCATATATATTTTATTAGCATAAGTTGATAATCTTATTGATTCTTTTAACATTTTCAAATATTTTATTTACAAAAATATAATTTTTAAATTTACATTTGGAGAAAAAATTATGAATTCACTTAAACTAAAAAACTCTTTTCTTTTACTTCTTACAGCTTTTATTTGGGGAATTGCTTTTGTAGTTCAGGATTCAGGTGGCGATGCCCTTGGTCCTTTTACATTTAATTGTCTGAGAGCTTTTATTGGTGGCATTGTTTTGCTACCTACTATTAAAATCTTAGATCACGCCGGTCTTACTTATATGAAACCTAAGACTAAAAAAGAAAAAAAGACCTTAATTATTGGAGGAATTTCCTGTGGTATAGCTCTCTTTATTGCAAGTAATATTCAACAACTTGGACTTTATTTCGGAGCTTCAGCCGGAAAGGCCGGTTTTTTAACAGCTTGCTATATAATTATTGTTCCGATACTTGGTTTATTCTTCGGCAAAAAATGTGGTTTGAATATTTGGATTGGAGTTTGCTTTTCACTGGTTGGACTTTATTTATTGTGCATACATGGTTCATTTTCATTAACATTCGCAGATACATTGTTACTTTTGTGTGCTCTTGCGTTTTCAATACATATACTTGTTGTAGACCACTTTTCACCGCTTGTTGACGGCATCCGCCTGTCATGTATTCAGTTTTGGACAAGTGCAATCTGTACATCAATTCCAATGTTCTTCGTTGATATGAAACATTCCATTGCAGGTATAATGAATTGCCTACACAATCTGACTTCAATTAATAACTGGATACTTCTTTTATACGCAGGTGTCCTGTCATGTGGTGTTGCCTATACACTTCAGATAGTTGGTCAGAAAGGCCTGCACCCTACAGTGGCTTCACTGCTTATGAGTATGGAATCTGTATTCTCCGTACTTGCCGGCTGGATAATACTGGGCCAGACAATGTCCGCAAGGGAAATCTTCGGATGTATATTTATATTTGTGGCAATTGTGCTTGCACAAATACCAATGAAAAAGAAAATTACGGTGTAGATAACTCTTCATACGTATAATTACGGATTTTTACAGCACTTCGCCTCGAAATATCCATAATTGGTGGCAAAAGGACAATTATCACCACAACTAAAAAGGCTACAGCTTTAACGATTCCAAATCATCAAAGCCGTAGCCCTGTTATTACTTCTTAGCTAATTAATTCATTTCCTATCAAACCCTTAGGCTTCCAATATTGATTTTAGGAAGTTCTGTGTTCTTGGATTCTGTGGGTTATTAAATACTTCATCAGGTGTTCCCTCTTCAGCAATAACTCCATCTGCCATAAAGATTACTCTATCAGCAACTTCCTTGGCAAATCCCATTTCATGAGTAACACATAACATTGTCATTCCTTCTTTTGCAAGATCTTTCATTACCTGCAACACATCGCCTACCAATTCAGGATCAAGAGCTGATGTAGGTTCGTCGAATAACATGATCTCAGGCTTCATTGCAAGTGCTCTTGCTATAGCCACACGCTGCTGCTGTCCACCTGACAATCTATTAGGATATTCATCTGCCTTTTCTTCAAGACCTACACTTTTAAGTAATTCCAATGCTTCTTTTCTTGCAGTTTCCTTATCAACATTCTTAACCTTAATAGGTGCAATCATAATGTTTTCCAAAACTGTCTTGTGTGGGAAAAGATTAAACCTCTGAAAGCACATTCCCATTTCAAGTAATAATTCTTTCTGCTTCTCTTTTGCAATACGCTCTACGGTTTTGTCGTTTTCTCTATGAAGGAATAAATCTCCCTTAATGAAAATCTTTCCACTTGTAATCTTTTCTAACTGGTTAAGTGAACGAAGGTATGTTGACTTACCTGCTCCTGAAGGACCGATAATACAAATAACCTCACCCTTTTTAACCTTTAAATTGATATCTTTTAACACTTCTAAAGAACCAAAACTTTTACTAACATGTTCTGTTTCCAAAATATACTTACTATCCATTACTGCACCTCCTATTCATAGACTGAGAACTTCTTCTCAATCTTGTTAAATATATAAGTGAAGAATGCCGTAATTATTAAGTAAATAATTAAAGCCGGAATAAATACAATGTATGAACCATCACTATTCATAATACTGTTAGATATAGTTGTTATATCCATAAGTGAAATAGCAAATACTAATGATGCATCCTTCAATACCATAATAAACTCATTACAAATAGCAGGAAGCATTCTTCTGATTGACTGTGGAATAACAATTAATGACATTGTCTGGCTATAGTTCATTCCCAAAGCCTTAGCTGCCTCGTACTGTCCCTTGTCAATTGACTGAATTGCCGCTCTTACTATTTCAGCACAATATGCTCCGGAGTTTAATGCAAAAGCAATAAGTGCCGCAATGAAAGCTCCTTTATATACACCGTCAGCATCTGCCGCAGAGAAGAAATCTCTCCATGCGAAACCAAAAAGTCCCGGCACTGTAAAATAAACAACAAATAACTGAATCAACAATGGTGTTCCTCTAAAGAAGAATACATATGCACTTGCAATCTTGTTAATTACTCTGTTCTTTGAAATCTTTCCTAATGCAAGGAAAACACCTAAAATAACACCAAGAATTACAGTGAATGTTGTAAGTGAAATAGTAAGCTTTGCACCATGAAGCATATTCTCTCCACAGCCTAACATTCTATATGTATAGTTTACCATCTTTCCTACAATACCTGCTGTTCCCTTGTCTGCCTTATAAATATTTCCTGCAAAACCAACAAACTTTTCACTTAATTCTGTTGCACCTGAAGTTGAAAATGCTGAGTAATTAATAATAATTAAGTCATTATATGCAGATGAAACTCTCTTTCTTGTTAACGTTTCATCTTTTTCAATCATCTTCTGCATCTCAGGTGATGCCTGACTAATCATTTCAAGCCTACTTGGCTTAACTGCTGATAAAATACTTGCAACAATTATTGCGATAATTACAACGATTGTAACTATCTTAGTTTTCTTTTTCCAACCTTTTACGTTTACAATTCTTTTTAAAGTGTTCATAAATACCTTTTCTATCCTTTATTCCTGTGATGAGAACCAGTAATCTGCTGTATCCTTAAGGAATCCGTCTTTATCCATCTGTTCTAATGCTTTGTTAATAGCTTCCTGAAGTTTTGCATTGTTTTTTCCAATAGCAATACCGAATTCTTCAGGTTCTGTCTTATCTGAAAATGCCTTTTCATACTTGTCAGGATTCTTTGCTACGAAACCGTCAGCAACAGTACTATCAACTACTACTGCATCAATTTCACCATTTGTTAACTGTGTAAAGCAATTTAATAACTTGTCATTAGCTGCTACTTCTACATTAATAGTCTTTGTTGACTTGTATTCTGACATAAGCTGATCTGATGTTGTACCTTTCTGTACACCAACTGATTTTCCGTCAAGATCCTTTAAGCTGTTAATCTTTAAGTCGCTACCCTTCTTAACTACTACTGTCTGATAGTTTGTAATATATGGTGTTGAGAAAAGAACTGCTTTCTTTCTTGTAGGATTAATTGTTACTGCTGAACAAACTACGTCGTAGTCTTTTCCAATCTTTCCTAAAATACCATCAAATGATGTATTAATGAAATTAACTTTAAGGCCTAATCTCTTAGCAATTTCTGTAATAATATCAATATCAAATCCTTCAGGTGTCTTTCCATCTTTCTGAAGTGTTTCAAATGGTGCATAACCCATTTCTGCTCCAACTGTAAGAACTCCATCAGAAACTAATGTAACTTCTGATGCATCGATTGTTTCTGCCTGTGTTGTTTCTGCCTTTGCTGCTGTTGTGTCTTTGTTTTCTTTTGATGACTTGCTAGAACCGCAAGCTGTCATCATAGACATTGCAAGAACTGCTGTCATTACTACTGCTAAAAACTTCTTCATGACTTTTATCTCCTTCTAATTTATAAATTTTATATGCAGAAAAAAGACAACGGACTTTGGACCATTGTCTTTCCTCCTATGCACAAGTTAGATAATAAACTACAAAATATTTTGTGTCAATATTTTTAATGGTTAAACCTAACTTTTTTAAGTATAAAATACTAAATTTGTGAATATTTATTCACGTGTATAATTTTAGGATTAATGTAACGATAAAACTTTCTATTAGCTAATCGCTTGATTTTATTCCTATTGTACTGCCAAACTTCACCTTTGTTTCTATATCATTGGCAGTATTTCGGAAATACTTTTCATCAATATCAACTTTGTCCTTTTCAAGAAGAACGACAATAGTTGAACCACCATATAGAAACATACCCTTCTCACGACCTTTTTTTACTAAGCCTGATTTCTGGTGGTTTTTGATTTTGCCAATCATTAATGCCCCAACCTCAATCTGGGTAATTGTTCCAAAATTATTAGTTTCAATAACAGAATACTCACGACTATTTTGAACAAAAACCGGATATCTGTTTAATGCAATAGGTCTTACAGTATGCAAAACTCCCGGCACATAATTGTTCTCAACTATCTTTCCGTCGTCCACATACCCATAGCGGTGATAATCATCTACGCACAATCTGAAAACAAGGCATACTCCTCCATTAAAATCAGGGGCTTTCTTACTATTCTTTATTAAATCAGCCACTGAATAATAACTCTTCTTTATATAAAAATCCGAGTTTTCTGAAATATGATAGGCTGACAGTCTTCCGTCACATGGAGCGATAAATGCATTTTCTTCCATATTAATAGGACGCATTTCTTTTTTTATCTTTCTTGTAAAGCAATCATTAAAACATCCATATTTAGCTTTTTCATATTGAGTCATGTCAATATTATTGTTTTTTATAAAACCTTTTATATGAATTTTTGATACCCTACAATCCATATAAGCCCCACCAATTTTTGAAATTGTGGGGCTTGTAATTATCTTAAGTACCATTCTTCCCGGCACTGTATTATATAAAAATCTTAAAATTCCTGAACTTTCTTTTTTCATATTATCTTCCAAAACAAATCTTCATTAACACTACTGCCAAAAATTCAACTGCACCAACAGCAACCATAAGATAAATCATTGCTGTTCCCGGTTTCTTTAACTTGAATTTTAAAATATACAATATTCCAACAATAACTAGCAAAATATAATAAATATACGAAATGTTAATCTGACATGTAATAAGCATAATGTGTCTCATTAACAAAAATGTTGGGAATATTAATGCTGTTGATGTAACAGGAAGTCCAAAATAATATTTGTCATCGCCTACGCTGTCTCCCTGTGTTTCTTCCACTGTAATGTTAAAATATGCAAGTCTTATGAGAGCACACAGTACAAATAACGCTCCCAAAATAACAATTATTACAAATGGAATATGTAATAACAGGCTTTCCTTCCCTGTTTTAATAAAATCAAACTTATCTCTGTTGTATAATGCCACTCCAATACAAACCGGCAAAACACCGAAAGCAACTAAGTCAGATAATGAATCAATCTGTACTCCAAAAGCTTTCTCCTTCTCTGTACGATTCTTCTTTGAACGTGCCACACGTCCGTCAAAAGTATCAAACAAACCACATAATAACAAAAGCATTACTCCAATATATGGATGACCTGCTCCGCTAAGTGAAACATAAATCCCTATTACTGCTGAAATTACTGAGCAATATGTAAGAACAACAGTGTAATCATAAAAACCTAACATTTTTTCTTCTGCTTCATTCCTTTCCACGCTTTTGTACAATAAATACCAAGTGTAATTATTCCACAAATTATAATGCAACAATAAAATGAAATCCCTCTACTTAATAATTCAATACTAACAGGATCTTTTAATATACCGCCAAATCCATCTATAAAAAGATAATCTGCTGCACCAACTGCTCCCGGAATGGGAACGCTGTTTGAACCAAGAACCACATAGCCCTGTGCTGAAAATACATCAAACGCTCTTTTTATATTTCCTTCTACGCCCATATAAACACATACAGAAACGCAAATAAGTGAAATTCTCTGTAATAAGTTAAATATAAAAGCCTTAAATACAGCTACTTTATTATTCTTTATTGCTGCCGCACATTCCTTATACTGTCTTTCCACTTCGACCAAATGTGCCTGTCTCTTTTCTATGTTCTTCATCAGATGAAGCTTATGCAATATCTTCATGCCGGTATTTGCTATTTTTGTAACAATCTTCTCTTTATAAACCAAAAGAAGAAATACCGTCAATAACACAAACTGGACAACACATCCGATAAGTATCATATATTTTGACCAAATGCTAAAATGCCTAAACATATCAAAATTAAATATAAAACAAACAGCACCTATAACTATAATCGCAATTGTGTATAAGGTCAAGTTTAGTAACAAAACAATCGTTGTTACTGCTCCTGGAATTCCATCCTGCATCATACACATTGCCGATGCCGGCTGACCACCTGTAGCTGACGGAGTAATGGCTGAAAAATAAATATCAACAGCTGAATAAACTATTCCACGCTTAACCTTCTCTTTGTATCCAAAAGCCTTACATAATTGTAAAACAGCAAGTCCTTCAAAAATGATGAATCCTACCATGCAAAGAAAGGCTAACGCTATCCACTGCCATTTTGCAGCTGATACATAATTTATAAAACCTTCTATTGAAAAAGATTCATTCTGTTTTACAATAACCCATACTGTCAAAACAATTAAAGCTATAAAAATTAAGGACCATATAATCTGTTTCTTATTGCTCTTCAAAATCCTACCAAGCCTTTCTACTCTAAACCTAATTTATTCTCAATAACATAAAAAATTCTTTTTGTATTTAATTTTTTTGCTAGGAATAAACCTATTTCAACAACCAAAACACCACCGATAATATCAATTACAACATGCTGCTTTATTAATACTGTAGATGCAAAAACCAAAATTGCAGACACAAACATAAATATCTTCATTGCCGTGCCCTGCTTTTCGCATCTCATTACACCTCTAAATAATATCCAGCTTTCAAGACAATGAATGGACGGGAAAAGATTATCCGCCGCATCCGTTGAATATATCAGTGAGGTAAGCCAATTCCAAAAGCCTGTACCTGTAATTTCAGGTCTTGTTAATGTTGTTGGCATTATTATAAAGCAAACAAGACATATGAGTTTTGCAATCATTTCCGCTGAACATACTTCATAACATAATTTTTTGCTTTCTCTTCCTATTATGATAAAACCCAAAATCCATGTGACATAAGCCAAAACATAAACCGATACCATGGGAGTTACAAATGGCAGCATTCTATCAATGGCTATGCTTATATCATAGTGGTGCATTCCCGTTGTAAATATTCTGCTTCCAAAATAAGTAATACTATTTAATAAAAGGCAGGATATAATTGGAATAAATGCGTATTTAGGCAATATCTTGTAAATACGTTCCATACTTTTCCTCTTTGATTTTCTATTTTTCGTAAGATTGTACTACACCATATAGTACAATGTCATTGAAATTATATTATATAGGCTCACATATGTCAACAGAGTTTAAACAATCCCTTTTATATTACCCTTTTATATTTAACTCTGCTATATGAAAATAGAGCTGTATCACTAACGGTGAGATATCTCCTTTTGAAATTCTTATAATATCTTTTTTTACATAGATGCAGAAATTTTTGAAAGTAAACAATAGGCAGATTTTCGAAATTTTGCGAGCATAGAGCAAAGCAAAAATCAACTGTTTGAGCCGTAGGCGAGTTTTGATTTTTGTTTTACAATAGGCGGCGGAGCAAAATAAGAAAATCAACGTGTTTGCGACGAAAATTTCTGCAGGCTATGTAAAACGATTAAATTACACAAGAATTTTAAAAAGGAGAAGTCCAATCGTTAATAATACAGCCCTCTTATAATCTCACTATTTTATGCTTTTTAGTGATGGAATAATCTAAGTCCTGTAAATGCCATTGCCATACCATGCTTATTACATGCATCAATAACATCCTGATCACGAATTGAACCACCTGGCTGTGCAACATATTTTACACCGCTCTTGTAAGCACGTTCAATATTGTCGCTAAATGGGAAGAATGCATCTGAACCAAGTGTAATGCCGTCAGCCTGTGCAAGCCATGCCTGCTTTTCTTCCTTTGTAAATACAGGTGGCTTTTCTGTAAATACTCTTTCCCATTCTCCATCAGCAAGAATATCCATATATTCTTCACCAATATAAAGATCAATTGCATTATCTCTATCTGCACGTTTCATATTTTCCTTAAATGGAAGATTAAGCACCTGTGGTGCCTGACGAAGAAGCCAGTTATCAGCTTTCTGTCCTGCAAGTCTTACACAGTGAATTCTTGACTGCTGACCTGCACCTACACCGATTGCCTGTCCATTCTTTACGAAACATACTGAGTTAGACTGTGTATATTTTAATGTAATCATTGAAATAGCCATATCAATTTTAGCTGATTCAGGAATATCTTTGTTTTCTGTAACTACATTGCTGAAGAAATCATCATCAATGTTAAGTTCGTTACGTCCCTGTTCAAAAGTAATACCAAATACTTCTTTATGCTCAATTGGCTTTGGTACATAGTTAGGGTCAATTTCAATAATTGCATATGCCCCTTTCTTCTTTCCTTTTAACATTTCAAGTGCTTCAGGTTCATATCCCGGTGCAATGATTCCATCTGAAAATTCTCTCTTAATAACCTTTGCTGTTGAAACATCACATACATCTGATAAAGCAATAAAGTCACCATATGATGACATTCTGTCTGCACCTCTTGCTCTTGAATATGCGCATGCAAGTGGTGATAATTCTCCAAGATCATCTACCCAGTAGATTTTTGCTTCAACTTCGCTAAGTGGAAGACCAACTGCTGCACCTGCAGGTGAAACATGCTTAAATGATGTTGCTGCAGGAAGACCTGTTGCTTTCTTTAATTCCTTAACTAACTGCCAGCCGTTAAATGCGTCTAAAAAGTTAATGTATCCAGGCTTTCCGTTAAGAACCTTAATTGGAAGTTCTCCTTCTTCCATATATATTCTTGATGGTTTCTGATTAGGGTTACATCCGTATTTTAATTCTAATTCCTTCATTATATATTCCTCCAAAACTTACACTGATTATTATAATTATTTGTTTTTGTTAACAATCTTTGTTTCGTATTTTCCTGTTTCAATATCAATATATCTTACAAAAAGAGATACCTTGTTATCTTCGTTTAAGCTGTTCCAAAGCATATCTGTAAATGCGTCCATATCGTCCATCATAGGTACAAGCTTTGGTTCACCTTCAAAACTTGGAAGTGGATTTCCGTCACATTTGTATGTGTGAATGAAATGACCTTCTCCGTTAACAGGGTTATTATATGCAAAAGTATATCTGTTACATGCTTCAGGATTTCCGTTGTTGCTCTTTAAGATAGACATTGCATAATTGTAATTTCCATCTTCAATATGCATAATTCCTGAAATTCTAGGTGTGTAATTAGGAGCATCAGGTTCAAACTCACGTGTTCTAAGTGCCTGTTCAAAAGTCTGCTGCTTATCCATTAATTCGTAAATTGTATCTGTCTGATCTCCGTTAGTTACGATAGTCTTGTTTCCAAGAACACGAACAGGTGCGTAGATAATAAGACTTGGATCAACAAGCTTTGATGGATCAAAAGCTTCTGTGCGGATTCCTTCTCCTTCTTCAACAAAAACACGATTTCTACTATTTTCGCTTCTTCCCATAATAAAATATGCTGTTACAGCATGCTTTCCATTAGGTGTTTTTCCAATTACGATTCCTCTTCCCGGATATGAATTTTCTTTTAATTCATTTTCAAGTGATAACATCTGCATTTTTTAATCTCCTTAATTTTGATTTTAAGTTTACTTTGGGTTTTAAGTTTTTAATTTAAGATTACTGTTTAATGTAATTCTCTTTGCAGAAAATGGGTCGAAGTTTTTCTGCAAAAAGAATTAATAAACATATTTTAACTCCTCTGTCCTCTCCAAAGATAGTTAATTGTTTTGCAGAACTTATAAGAAATTTTCTAAAAGAATCTTTCAAACCTTTCTAAAAATTCCACAAAATGAAAAAACCACCCAGGTAACCCAGAGGGTTGCCCAGGCGGTCGACTACGTACATCCATACTCCCTGTGGGTAATCCCACTAATCCGCCAGTCGTATGGAATATATAAGTAGCATAAACTATTTTTTTTTTTTTTTCAACAGTTTTTTATCACAAATTTTTTATAAGATTTAGATGTCAAATCATGCAATCAATGTTATAATACAATTTTGTATGAAAAGGAGATATAAATATGGGAAAAAGAAATAAAAACACGAAACTAGTAGCAAAGATTCTTTCTCTTGCTATGATTACAACAATGATGAGCGGATATGTAGCACCGCCTAAGGAAGTTAAGGCAGACACATTTAACTCATCACATTCTTATGAAGTAAACACACAGGCTACCGAAGTTGAAGCTGCCACATATAATGTTGTGCAATCTGCTTCTAATGTGGTTAATTCTTCTGATTCTTTGGAAAAAGCAATTGAAACTTCAACAGAACAATCCACTGAAATTACTACTACTGAGAAATCAACAACTGACAATACTACAACGGATAGTCCTACAACTAACCCTGCAGAAACAACTACAAAACCACAGGAAACTACAACTGAACAACCTACAACAGTAGACCCTGATGCTTTTGACTTAGTTGCACACAGAGGTTACTCAGCTTATGCACCGGAGAACTCAATTCCGGCTTTTGAAATGGCTGTAGCTTCAGGATTTTCAAAGATTGAACTTGATATCAGAAGATGTAAGCCCGATTCAAACGGCAAGGCTACATGGGTTATCTCACACAACGATTCATTAAAAAATACAATGGGCGTTAGCGTTGATATTTCAGACTCAACTTACAGCGAATTGTTAAAATATTCATATACTAAGGGTAACAATGTTGATGCTTACAGCAATCTTAAAATTGCCACATTAGACCAGGTTATTGACTTGATTAAGAAATACAAATCCGAAGGAAAAAAAGTCAACTGGCAGATTGAAATTAAGAGCGTATCTGACAGTAACTATCCTAACTATTTTGAAAGTGAATTAATTAAACCTTTAAAAAATGCCGGCGTTGAAGACTGTGTAACTTTTATTTCTTTTAGCAAAACTTATTTGAATAAAATTAAAAGCATTGACAGCACTTTAGCAACTACTTATCTTAGTACTATTTTGGATGAAGATGCAGTAAATGACGCACTTAAATGTAACGCTGAAGGAGTTACTTTTAATGGAGAAAAAAATTATACTACAGAAGCTGCCATAAAACTTGCTTTGTCTAAAGGTTTAAAGGTTGGTGTTTACACACTTGATACCCCTGCAATAATGGGTGTTTATTATCAATGGGGTGCGCGAAGCTTCACAACTAATATGGTTAATCCTAATGAAGTTACACCTACAATTCTTCGTGTCAAGTACAACACTAAAGCTTTTAGTTGCACATTAAGTAAGACAAGTTACACATATGACGGTTCAAGAAAGTTGCCTACTGTTACTGTTAAATATAAGGATATCGAACTTGTAGAGGGCATTAATTATCAGTTAAGCTACTCTGACAATAAAAATCCGGGAACAGCAAAGGTTTACATATCAGGTATAAACAACTGTACAGATGAAAGAGAATTAAAGTACAAAATTGTTATGCCTAAAGTGACCGGCTTTAGTGATTCAACTACTACAACATCAAAAGTCACTTTAAAATGGACACCTGTAGACAAAATAACAGGATATATTGTTTACCGTTACAACTATTCAAAAAAGAAATATGAAGCCATAAAGACTATCGCAAACTCAGATGCAAAGTCATACAAAATCACTAAACTTGCTTCTGCTACAAAGTACAGATACAGAGTTGCAACATATTTAAAGGCTGATGGCAAAACATATACATCTTCACCTTGCACGGCAAAGACTACGTATACAAAGCCGGCAAAAGTAAAAATTAAGTCTGCTAAGAGATATAGCAAGAACAGACGAATCATGGTTAAGTGGACTAACTCACCACGATGCACAGGCTATGAAGTTAGAGTTGCAACAGACAAGAAAATGAAGAATGTCGTAAAGAAATACACTGTTTCAGGCAACACAAAACAGTACGTAAAAGTTAAAGGCCTTACAAAGACAAAGAAATATTACGTAAAAGTGAGAGCCTACTTAAAAGTTGGTAAAAAATACTACTACAGCTCATATAGCGCTGTTGTGAAAAATAAGCCATTGAAGATTAAGAAGAAAAAATAGGGCTTAAATTTTTTAAATGAATTAATAAAATATCCGGATAGAATAAAGTATTTTAAGCTTACATTCTATCCGGATATTTTTTATCTACATTACACAGAACATTCTGTGATTTTTATATTTTTTACTGTAATTCCCGTTTCCACCACGCAACGCTACTGCCTTATTTAATTTTTATCCAAAAGATTTATTCAAGTTCTTCCACCTTCATTACTCAATTGCAATGAATTTTTCTTCTACCTGTGGCTTCTTTACTTCTTTAGGAACATACATTGTCAAGATTCCGTTTTCAAACTTGGCATTAATATCTTCCTCTGTTACGTTCTTGCCAACAAAGAAGCTTCTCTGGCACTTGCCATAATATCTTTCACGACGGATATATTTAACGGCTTCCTTCTTCTGACCTTCTTCGTTGTTCTCTTCTTTATTTTCTGCACTGTGTTCAGCGGTAATTGTAAGGTAACCGTCTTTCAACTGTGCCTTTACTTCTTCCTTGGCAAATCCAGGTAGTTCCATTTCAATCTGGTAGCCGTCAGCCAATTCTTTAATATCTGAGCTTATATTTCTAGTTGCTGCTACCTGCTTTCTAAATGCAGGTGAAAATTCAAATACATCTCCAAAATCATCAAATAAATCATTCATTCCAAAAATACTAGGTGCTAACATAATACTTACCTCCTTATATATCTGCAATCAAAATCTGTGAATTTAGCTGACTGCATATTGCGACTTCCATTAGTCGTAATTGTTAATTTTATTTCTTTCAGGGACTCTCTTTTTCCCTGTGATTATGTTATAGCACTTTTGTTAGCACTCGTCAACAGTGAGTGCTAATATTTCTTGTAAACAATTTGTTAACTTTTATAATATAAAATGTTATCTGATTTTTAACTTTCCTAATACCCTAACGGTAACTCCAAGCCGCTTTTTTCCATCAGCTCTTTATCCAAAAGAATCTCCTTTGTATTACCATCCTTAATTACCTTTCCGTCTGAAAGAAGTATTGTTCTCTCGCAAGTGTCCATTATCATATTCAAATCGTGAGAAGCTATTATTTTTGCCTGATTCAGTTGATTTAATATGTTGATTAGGTTTCGTCTGTTCTTTGGATCAAGTGCCACGCTTGGCTCATCCATCAATATAACGTCCGGTTCCGTTGACAGGATTGTTGCAATAGAGGCAAGTTTTTTCTCCCCTCCGGAAAGCTTATAAATCTGCTTGTCCTTTAGCTGTTCAATGTGCACAACTTTCAGCGCTTCCATTGTTTTCTCATTAACTTCTGCCTCAGACATTCCGTAATTTCTCGGTGCAAAAGCAACATCATCAAAAACAGTTGACATAAAAAGCTGACTGTCCGCATCCTGAAAAACGTAGCCAACATTTTTTCTAATAGTCTTTAAATTCTTTTTTTCAAGTGGAATATTGTTGACCATCACATCTCCCTGAAAACCTGTATTTAGACCAACAAGTATTCTTAAAAGAGTAGACTTTCCAACGCCGTTAGCGCCAACCAAGCCCACCGACTCACCCTTTTTTAATTGAAAATTTATGTTTTCCAAAACCTTTCTCTTCCTATCATAGCCAAAAGAAAGGTGGGAAACTGAAATTATATTCTCCATCTTTTTGTCCTTTTATGTAAACAAACCGCCCACTATTTCAAAAACAGGGTACACTCTAAAAGCGATAATCACCAGTGTCCATAAAATCATCCACACGTAATCCCTGCTACTTAATTTGTAATTTCTGATTCGCACGTTATTAAAATTGTAACCTCTAAGACTCATGCTGTTATGCACATCGGTTGCCCTGTCTATACTTCGTAAAAGCAACTGCCCCGGCAGACTTCCCCAAGCCTTAAAATTAATGCCTTTCTGGTCCGGTGCCCTAAGGCTGTACGCCTCAACTATTCTTTTTGTTTCCTTTAGCAACACGTTAATGTACCTGTAAATCAACTGGATAATCATAACAATAATCTCAGGAATATGTATTTTTCTAAGCGCCATGCATACTCGGTCTATAGTAGTTGTAATTATAAGAATATAAATGGCAATCACCGTCAAAATCCCTTTAATCATCAGTGTCACCATAGAAATTTCGCCACCGGTTATTTTCACTCCACCCATTGTCAGCAAAACATTTCTGTCAAAAAAAGGATTAAAAATACCAATTATGCAAATCAATGGCAAAATAAGTCTGATTCTTTTTATACATTTTCCAAATTTAATGTCCCCAAGGTTAAAAATAATCAAGGGATATATTATCATTTCCACCAGACCTGTCACATTATATTTTGGAAAAGAAGTCACCATACAAACATACAAAACCGTTACAAACAGTTTTGCCAGTGCATGTATGTTATTTAGAAAATTATCTTCCCCAGCCTGATTTTCAATAGCGCACATTTCGTGTATTGCATTTTCAAATTTTTCCATTATGCTTTCTTTCTAAAAAACTTAAATAAATTGCAGCACACAACGCACAACAGGATTACTACCACTCCACCTACAATGCCTGAAAATGATGTTCCGGCAATTGTGTCTGATGACTTAAATCCATAGTCAGGAAGGATTGCAAGCTTGTCCTGTATTCCCGCAAAAAAGCTGTAAATTCCACCTGTGCTTTCCACTTCCGTAGCTCCTGTGATTTTTGAAATTGACCATTCCAAACCATCAGGCAAAGATGAAGCCACAAGTGATAAGCCACCTGCAATAATTACTGCCATTGCCAAAAGAATTGCCAAAACTTTTTTATATGGCATTTTTTCTTTTTTGTCAACAGCTTCAATTTCCCAAAGCAATTCAGGTCTAGCCTCGTAGACGAAGCAAAGAACTGCCCCGGTAATTATTCCTTCAACCAATCCGATGCACAAATGTATTGGCTGCATTACTGAAACAAATGCAGTAAAAGGAAGTTCTGTAATTCCTGAAGCCAAAGTTTCAAGTGTTACTGAAAAAGCTCCAAGTTGTAAAGTAACAACGCAGCCAATAATTGACGCTGCCATTATTTTCTTTTTTGATGCGCCGTTTTTCATCACAAGGCGCCATATAACCATCGCTCCTATGAAGCATCCATAAAATGCCATGTTCCACACGTTTGCCCCAAGAGCCATCAAACCTCCGTCAGCAAACATCAAACACTGAATCAGCAAAATACCTATCATTGTCAGGAACCCTGCCGGTGCCCCAAGCATTGCGGACAACAACATTCCTCCGCACAAATGTCCTGAAGAACCTGTTCCCGGTATTGTAAAATTAATCATTTGAGCTGCAAAAACAAAAGCTCCCATTATTCCCATGGTTGGGATTTTAGTCTGATCATCTTCTTTTCTTATTTTTGTAACTGAATATGCTGCCACCGCTGTACTGCAGGCGTACATTGTCCCTGCAACTGCCGGTGATAACAAGGCGTCTGCCATATGCATAAATTTGTCCTCCTAAAGTATCTTTATTAAATATTCTCCTTCACTTCTCTTATGGAAATGTTATTTTCAATAGCTATTTTCTTCAAATCTTCAAACTCCAACTTGGATTTTTCAACTCCATAGCCATATGTCTTTTTCACATCAATATCTCCATATTGGGTGCTAACCTTCTCAATCTTTCTATTCAAAATCATTCGGCTACACTTGTATTCTCTAATTCCAATTGTTGATGTATGCTTAAAAATAGTTACGGCAACATCTTCCTTAGCCGACTCTTTGCACATTACATTAAGCAAAGTTCCCTGACGACCTTTTTTCATACTAATTGGCGTAGTGTAAACGTCCAACACATCATCCTGCCAAATCTGTTCCACCGCAAAACTTAATTCTTCCGCAGTCATATCGTCAATGTTGCAGCGAAGCTCCACAATGGTGTCTTGGATAGTATCACTATTCTCAATGGCTCTATTATTTTGATTGGTGTCATTGTTACTTTCTGTAATTAAATTGTTTTCTGTCTTTTCTCCAAGAATTGCTCTAATGCAGTTAGCCACCGGGAAGTCTTTGTTTCCCATGCCATAACCCTGCTTTTCCATAATCATTGCAGGCATATTTCCAAACTCATTAACATAGTATTTCAAAATTGCTGCCCCTGTTGGCGTGCAAAGTTCACCTTCAATATTTCCACTGTAGCAAACCATTCCTTCAAGTAAATTAGCTGTAGCCGGTGCGGGAACCGGAAGTATTCCATGAGCACATTTCACTTTTCCAAAACCTGTATTAATAGGCGATACAACCACCTTGTCAGGGTTAATCTCTTCCATTAACATAGCGCAACATGTTACATCCGCAATTGCATCCATCATTCCAACCTCATGAAAATGAATTTCAGAAACATCCACACCGTGAGCTTTACTCTCAGCCTGAGCTATAAGCTTGTATATAGAAATTACATCATTCTTAACCTTGTCTGAAACTGCAAGATTTTGAATCGTGTGCTCAATAAAATCAATAGTTGCATGGTAATGAGCGTGATGATGGGTATGGTTATGATGATGTAATTCATCACTGTTTTGTACATCCTCAGACAATTCTTCTTCATCATTAATCAAAACTCTAACATGATTTCCTTTTATACCACATTTAACCGAGCTTTCAAGCTTCACCTTAACATTTGAAATTCCAATATTATTAATTTTTTCAACAAACTTATCTTTATCCGGAACAAGTTCTAGCAAAGCAGACATCAACATGTCGCCTGCTGCACCCATTCCACAATCTAAATACAAAATTCTCATATTAGTTCCTCTTTTATATGTGTTTTCCCTGGAATTATCCGTAATTTCTTCTGAAAGAGCAGGTTTTCTCCCACCCTACTACTTCGCTCTCATATGATTTATCATGCTTGCCTGATATGCTGCTCCGAAGCCATTATCTATGTTGACTACGCTTACTCCGCTGGCACAGGAGTTTAGCATTGACAAAAGGGCTGATAAGCCTCCGAAGTTTGCACCGTAGCCTACGCTTGTTGGCACTGCGATTACAGGGCAGTCTGCCATTCCGCCTATGACACTGGCAAGTGCGCCTTCCATTCCTGCAATTGCGATTATTACGGAGGCACTCATTATTTCGTCAACGTGGCTTATCAATCTGTGAAGTCCGGCAACACCCACATCATAAAGTCTTGTAACCTGATTGCCGAAAACCTCTGCCGTCAACGCTGCTTCTTCTGCAACATACATATCACTTGTTCCTGCCGTTGCAACAACTATTGTTCCAATACCGTCTTTCTTAGGCATTGGTCCAACTATTCCAACCTTAGATATTTCATCATATCTCAAATCTATTTCTTCACTGACAAACTTAGCGGCTTCACTGCTCATTCTTGTTATAAGTACAGTTTCCTCACCACTTTTTTGTAGATACTTGACAATTTCTTTTATTTGTTCCTTGGTTTTTCCTGCGCCATAAAGAACTTCAGGCACACCCTGTCTGATGCCTCTGTGGGTATCAATCTTTGCAAACCCCATATCCTTAAAAGGCTCTTCTTTAATGGCAAGCAAAGCTTCTTCCTTAGTAACTTTCCCCGTTGCAACATCATCCAAAATATTCATCAACTCTGATTGTTTCATAATGTCGCCTTTCTTATAATCATATTTCTTTGTCTCGTTTTATGTTATTCCTATCTAGTTCTCAAATCAAGCAATACCTCATCAAATATTTTTGACAATTCTTCCAATACAACTTCTCGCTTTTCCATAAGTGCCTGTAACTGGCTTTCAGGCATTTGGATTTTGGCTTTGTTGTCCATCCATCTTACTCTGAAATCAGAAAAGCCTAAGTCAAACAAAAATGTTTCTGCTGTTTCTACCTGTTTGATTTTTTCTTCATCTATTTCAGTACCTGTTGGTATTCTTGTTGCAAGACAAGCGTATGACGGTTTGTTGTACACGAACAAACCTGCTTCCTTTGACTGCTTTCTTATTTCAGATTTCACGTAGCCACACATTCTAAGTGGGGACAAAACCTTCATCTCCTGCAAAGCCTTCATTCCCGGTCTGTCATCTGCATCATCTGAAGCGTTGGTTCCATCAAGAATTACTGTCATTCCGTCATTCTTTGCTGCTTCAAGAATTGTTCCAAAAACACCCTGCTTACAATAATAACATCTATTGACCGGATTGTCTGTAACCAGCTTGTTAGACAAAACATCCACATTCAAAATCTTCAAATCAACGCCTAGCTGACGGCAAATTTTTTCTGCATCCTTTTTTTCAAATTCCGGTTGAAAAACAGATTTGACAAAATACGCCTTCACGCTCTTTGCATATTTTTTTGCCATATAAACCAAAAATACCGAATCAACTCCACCTGACAAAGCAATTGCCACATTAGGATATTTTTCAAAAAACTCTTTTATGTTTATTTCTTCTTTTGTAATATTTTTCATTTTTTCAGTCCCTCTTATTTCCATAAACATTTTGTTTTCGATAAATATTTTGTTTTCAATAACATTTTCTGAACTTTATTTAAGATAATGTATTTGCCATTAATTTTTAATCCAAAATCTTTCAACACCGCCTATTATATCATAGGTTGATTAATCCATAAAGATTTCTTAATTTATTGTTAACTTTTTGTGTATTCTATGGATAGTTTGGTATTTTTTTGGTAGAATTAACGGCGTAGAAAAATTTAAAAAAGAAGCTAAATGTCAATGTTTCCCTTATTGCATTGACCGGGGGTATGCCTGGATTGCCCGAAGCTTACAGGAGGTAATTAATGAACATTTTATTTTTTTTGACACCGAAGGAAAAGGTGTCACATATATTCAATGACGATACACTGAGACAGGTTGTGGAAAAAATGGAGTTCCACGGATATTCCGCCATTCCTCTTTTAGATAAAGAAGGAAAATACATAGGAACAATTACTGAAGGGGACTTGCTTTGGTACCTTAAGGACCACGATTTTCCTGACATCTACCAGTTGGAAGATATTCCTATTACGGACATTGAACGAAAAAGAGATAACAACGCTGTCAACATACAGGTTTCAATGGAAGAACTTTTTGAAAAAGTCACTAACCAGAACTTCGTGCCTGTGGTGGATGACAACAATGTATTTATTGGTATTATCACAAGAAAAGATATAATACTGTACTTGGCTAATAAAGATAACGCAAATTAGTGTGGTTCTTATTAATTTTGTTTAATATGTATAAACGAAAACGGGTTCTGCAAACACGTTGATTTTCTTATTTTGCTCCGTCATTTATTATAAGCCAAAAATCAAAACTCGCCTACGGCTCAAACAGTTGATTTTTGCCTTAAATTATACTCGCAAAATTTCGAAAATCTGCCTATCGTTTGCAGAACCCGTTTTCGCTTATACAATACAAAATTAATAAATTTCACTTTTTACCAAATCATCTATTTATTATTTTTGTAAACAATATATGAGATTTTTTCTCAGATTTTCTTCCGAAATATTATTTTTTTGTAAATTTGAATACTTTTGTATGCTATAATACTGCTTTTTATTCCAACTCTTCTTTCAGCGTATTTATAAACTTCCTGCACGCCTTGGAGATATATTTCCCTTTCTTATACGCCACGCACATTGTTCTAACCGCATCTTTATCTGAGCCTACCTTGTAGTAGTATGCGTGATTTTTTATGTTGTTGTATTTTATGGTTGTTTCTGTAACGAAAGAGATTCCCATATTGGCAAGTGTCATGGCAAGCCCTGTTACTGTCTGAGATGTTTGTAATATTACGTTAGGTGTAAAACCGGCTTTTTCAAATATGCTGTCTACCATGCGTCTTACATGCTGGTCCTCGTTTAACAAAACAAACTCTTCATCCTTCATTCTGCTTATATCCAATGTTTTCACTGATGAATAGTCAATTTTGTCACTTAGTAATTTTTCTATTGGAATCTGGTATTCCCCTATTTCTTCATTAATTGCCAGGTTTTTCGGAACAACCATAAGCAATCTTTCTTCAAAAAGAGTTTCCTTATCAAATAACTCGCCATCGATTCTTCCATCTGTCAGAAAAATATCAATGTCTCCCAAAAGGCATTTATTCATTATTTCAGGGACTTTTTCTTCTGTTAATTTAAAAGTAATTCCCGGATATTTCTTGTGGAAGACTGACATTGGTCCCGGCAAATATGTTGTTGAAAAACATACAACACTTCCTATTTTTATTTCTCCCTTTTTTAAATCCTGCAAATCTGACATAACATCATTAAGTCTGTCTGTGGCTGATATAACATCCTCTGCGTATTCCAAATATGCCTTGCCGAACTCTGTTATTTCAATTGGAGAAATACTTCGGTCAAAAAGCAATACACCCATTCTGTCTTCCAGTTTTTTAATGTAATTGCTTAATGCCGGCTGGGATATTCCCAAAGCTTTTGAAGCCTTTGAGAAACTTTTCTGTTTTGCCACTTCTTTTATATAAGTAAATTCGTTATTATTCATGTTAGCTCCACTCCCAATCAATTTTGAACTAATATGATTATAATATTTTTCTGTACTTTTTCCAATGCTATGTTAGCTGATTGTTTAAATGTTCCCATAACTTGGCGTAACCCTCACTTGCAGGTGTAACAGGCTTTTCAATAGTGTTGTACAAATGCTCCTTAATGGTTCCTTCCTTAGACATTACCATAATTCTGTTACCAAGAGATATTGCCTCCTGAATGTTGTGAGTTATAAAAATAACTGTTATTTTTTCTTTTTGTTTCAATTTCAGTAATTCACTTTGCAACTGCTTTCTTGTCATTGCATCAAGCGCTGCAAAAGGCTCATCCATTAATATTATTTTTGAACCAAGTGCCATTCCCTTTGCTATTGCCACTCTTTGTTTCATTCCACCGCTTAACTGGTGTGGGTAATAATTAGCATACTGTACCAGATTAACTTTTTCCAAGTATTTCTTTGCTTTCTGCTCTCTTTCCGCCTTATCCTTCATTCCATTTACTTTTAACGCATATGTAATATTTTTCAAAACAGTTTTCCAAGGAAATAACTGATTAAAGTCCTGAAATACCATTATTCTGTCAGGTCCCGGCTTTACAACCGGCTGACCGTCAACTTTTATGCTTCCTTCATAGTCTTCAAAACCGGCAATACATCTTATTAATGTAGATTTTCCGCAACCTGAAGGGCCAAGAATGCATAAGAAATCTTCATCATTTATAGTCAAATCAAGATTATTTAAAATGACTCTGTCAGAATTATCATATTTTTTTACCAGATTATTTATTTTTAAAACTTCATTGCTCATCGTGTCATTCCCCACTTTCTAAAAGTTTTATTTTCTATGTTGCGGAAAATTCCGTACTCAACTATCATACCAATAATTACGATAACAATAATTGTTGCAAAAACTCCGGCAATGTCAGTGTTAGTACGTCTGTCCTGAATAAAATAGCCAATTCCCAATGCTCCGCCTCCGCCAAAAATCATTTCGGCACTAATAAGTCCACGCCACGCTCTTGCCCAGCCTACTTTTATACCTGAAAAAATTCTAGGCAAAGCTGCCGGAAGAAAAACTCCAAAAATCAACTTAACCGGTGAAAGTCCTATATTTCTGCCTACTTCCAAATACAATTCCGGCACTGCATTGAAACCATCAATTATACTTCTTGACATAGGCCACACAACTGCGTGAATAACCATAAAAATTATGGCACCGTCACCTACGCCTATCCAAAGAATTGCTACTGGTATTAAAGCTATTCCCGGTATTAAGTCGCACATTGAAACAATCATATTGTAGATTGTGTAAAATGTTTCGCTTATAACTGAAAGGCTTGAAAAAACCAAAGCCAACGCTATTCCCACAATTAATCCTTTAATAATAAGTGAAAGGGAATGTAACACCATTGTTCCAAGTTCTCTTTCCGTAAAAGCAGTTACAAAAGCTTTTCCAATATCGCCTAATGATGGAAACAAAATTTCCGGCCAAATTTTCAAAGTATATAATACCTGCCACAAAATAAGAACTGAAACAATAAAAATTATTTTCACCAAACTATTTTTAATATTCTTATTCAAAACTATTCTCCTTTAACATTATCGAATACTAACTCGTCAATACTACTTGCACCTTTGTCTAAGAAATTTTCTTCTACCATAAAGTCTGAAAGATTCATAACTCCCTGCAAAGTTGAATTGTACTGAACGGCACCATCCTTCAACCATGATGCAATTTCATCTTGTGAAGCATCATAAGTTTCAGTAAGGATTTTTGCTGTTTCGTCAGGATTCTCTTCTATATATTTCATTGCTTCTTCTGTTGCATCACAAAAAGCTTTGTATAGATCAGGATTATTTTTGTATAACTTTTCTGATGCTATTCCTACGATTGATGTGTCACCTTTAGCCCAAACGTCTTCGCTTACCGGTATTTCGTGTATGTTATCTTCTTTTACTTCCATTAAATTGTATGGTGCCAATACCATATTACACTGAACTGCACCTGATATTAACGCTGAATATCCGTCTGCATTAGCCATTGCAACTAAGTTTGCATCTAAGGCATGAGCATCGCCCAATTCCTTCTTTGCAGCCATAGCCAATAATATATGAGGCTGACTGTTAACCTGAGTTACAACAATCTGGTCGCTTGATTTTATGTCTTTCAAAGTCTTAATGCTACTGTCATTAGTCTGGATTCCACAAGAAACTGCTGCCAAACCTGTACAAATCTTGTACGGTGTCTTTGACATAATTCCGTTAATTGCAACTGATGTTCCAATGGCACCAATGTCTATTGAACCTGCTGTAATCCCTTCACTAATTGCTGCGCCACTTGCCAACAACTTCCAATCTACATTTACGTCTTTTCCATAATGCTTCTCAATAAGTTTCTTCTCCTTCATAACCAACAGTGGTGTGTATGAAAGACCATTCTGATAAGCAATTACCAACTTATCATTTTTCTCTGCTGATTTTTTAGTTCCACAAGCTGTTAAAGACAATGCCAAAACAAGCGATAATGCTACTGCTATACCCTTTTTTATTCTTCTCATATCAATTCTCCTTTTTGTTCATTCTTATAACTTTTTCATTATAACTATTATTATTTAATAGTTATGCTGTTATGAATAATAACATCTGAATATGAAAGAAATATGATAAGTATTAATAATGTGGAATATTAAAAACAAAAAAGTACGTGTATGTTTTGGAAAGTCCCAAACCATACACGCACTTTTTACAGAATTGTTAAAATACTAACTGCAAAACAATCCATATATTCAATAACTATATTTTTATGCCACCACATCAAACTGTGAATTGTACAAGTCTGCGTAGAAGCCTTTCTTTGCCATAAGTTCTTCGTGTGAACCCTGCTCGATTATATCTCCATCCTTCATTACAAGAATTATGTCCGCATTCTTAATTGTACTAAGTCTGTGAGCTATAACGAAACTTGTTCTGCCTTTCATAAGGTTATCCATGGCTCTCTGGATTCTATGCTCTGTTCTTGTGTCAACTGATGATGTTGCCTCATCAAGAATCATTACAGGATTGTCTGCAAGAATTGCTCTTGCTATTGTAAGAAGCTGTCTCTGACCTGCAGAAACATTAGATGCTTCTTCATTTAACTCGAAGTCATATCCACCTGGCAATGTTTTAATGAAATGATGTGCGTGAGCTGACTTAGCTGCTGCAATTACTTCTTCATCTGTTGCATCAAGTCTACCGTATCTGATATTCTCCATTATTGAACCTTTAAACAACCATGTGTCCTGAAGAACCATTCCAAAAGCATTACGAAGTTCATTTCTGTTGTAATCCTTTAAGTTATGTCCATCAAGTTTTATTTCTCCTGAATTAACATCGTAGAATCTCATAAGAAGTTTTACCATTGTGGTCTTACCAGCACCTGTTGGTCCTACAATTGCTACCTGCTGACCTGCCTTAACGTGAGCGTTAAAGTCATTTACAATAATGTTATCAGGATTGTATCCGAAATGTACATGTTCGAAATCAACAACTCCCTTAACATTTTCAATAGGAACAGGATTTTCAGTAATCTGATCTTCCTCTTCTTCCTCAAGAAATTCGAAAACTCTTTCTGCTGCTGCCATCATTGACTGCATCATATTAGTAACCTGGGCAATCTGTGCTATAGGCTGTGTAAAGTTCTTAACATATGTTATAAATGCCTGAATATCACCGATTGTAATCGTTCCGTTAATTGCAAGGAACGCACCTGAAATAGCTACTCCAACATATCCTAAGTTACCAACAAAAGTCATAATAGGCTGCATCATACCTGACAAGAACTGAGATTTCCAAGCTGAATTATACAAAACATTATTTGTCTTCTTAAATTCATCTATTACATCCTGCTCTTTTCCAAAAGCTTTAACTACTAAATGACCGCCGTAATTTTCTTCAACCTGACCATTAATATGACCTAAATATTCCTGCTGTGTTTTAAAGTATTTCTGTGAATGCTTCATTATAAAGCTTATAAAAATCATACTAACAGGAAGTATTAATAATGTTATTAAAGTCATAAGCGGACTAATTGTTAACATCATTATTACTACACCAATCATAGTTGTTAATGAAGTAATAAGCTGTGTTACACTTTGGTTTAAACCATTACCCAATGTGTCAACATCGTTTGTAATTCTTGAAAGTACTTCCCCATATGTTCTGCTTTCAAAATATTTCATTGGCATACGGTTGATTTTTTCAACAATTTCACGACGAAGTCTGTAACATAACTTCTGTGTAATTGTTGACATTGTAAAGCCCTGAACTAGGTTAAATAATGAGCTTATTCCATAAAGAACCAATACTATAATAAGTATTCTTCCAATATAACCAAAATCAATACTGCCTGTTCCGGAAATCTTGGACATTAAACCTTCTGCTAATTTTGTTGTAGCTTTTCCCAAAATCTTAGGGCTTACAATTGAAAATGTGGCACTTGCTATGGCACATATCATAACAGCAATAATGCCTATTCTGTATCTTCCGGCATATTTAATAAGCTTCTTTAATGTACCCTTAAAGTCTTTTGCTTTCTCTCCCGGTTTACGATTCATTCTTGGCATGGATTAGTCCTCCTTTCCTTCAATACTTGCTGCAAACTCTGCTTCTGAAAGCTGAGATTTTGCAATCTGCATATATGTTTCACAAGTTTTTACAAGTTCCTTATGTGTACCCTTTCCTACAAGCTTTCCTTCATCCAAAACAAGAATCTGGTCTGCGTGAAGAATTGTGCTTACACGCTGTGCAACAATAAATACTGTTGCATCTTTAGTCTTTGGTTTAAGTGCTTTTCTAAGCTGTGTATCTGTCTTAAAATCAAGTGCAGAAAAACTGTCATCAAAAATATAAATCTTTGGATTTCTTGCTATTGCTCTTGCAATTGAAAGACGCTGTTTCTGCCCACCTGATACGTTTGTACCACCTTGTGCAATTGCACTTTCAAATTTGTCAGGTTTGTCTTCAATAAATTCTGTAGCCTGAGCAATCTGTGCTGCTTCCTTAATTCCTGCTTCATCTATTCCCGGTGCACCATATGAAATATTGGAATTAATATCACCTGAGAATAAAATACCTGTCTGTGGAACATATCCAATCTGTGAGCGCAATGTTTCAATTGATATATCTCTAATATCCACACCGTCCAAAGTAATCTTTCCATTAGTTACATCGAAAAATCTTGGAATTAATTTTGCAAGAGTAGATTTACCACTTCCGGTACTACCGATAATTGCAACTGTCTGTCCCGGCTTTGCCTCAAAATCAATATCTTCCAAAACATTTTCTTCGCCGTCTGCATATTTAAAATCAACGTGGTCAAACTTAACAACTGCATTGTTTGTTTTTTCTGTTAATGCATTGTGGCTGTCTTTTATGGTAATTTCTGTTTTTAATACTTCATCAATTCTGTTAGCTGCAACTGCTGCTCTTGGAAGCATAATTGAAACCATTGTAAGCATTAAGAATCCCATGATAATCATCATTGAATATGTGATAAATGCTGTCATTGTTCCGACTTCCATAACACCCTGGTCAATCTTCTTTGCCGCAACCCAGATAATAAGAACTGAAACGCCGTTCATTACAAACATAAGTGCCGGCATCATAAATGACATGGCTCTGTTTGTAAAAAGCATTACTCTTGTAAGATTGCCGTTGGCTTCTTCAAATCTTTCTTCTTCTTTCTTTTCTCTACTGAAAGCTCTGATAACTGAAAGACCTGTTAAAATCTCTCTTGAAATAAGGTTGACCTTATCAACTAATTTCTGCATCATATTAAACTTAGGCATTGCAACAACCATAAGCACTCCTATGATACATACAACAACTGCCACTGCAAGAACAATTGTCCATTCCATTCCTGAACTGTAATTAACTACGTTAATGATTCCGCCAATTGCAAGAATAGGTGCATAAAGTACCATTCTAAGAAGCATAACCGAAACCATCTGTATCTGCTGCACGTCGTTTGTACTTCTTGTAATTAGAGACGCTGTTGAGAACTTATCAAGTTCCGCGTTGGAGAAACTCATAACTTTTGTAAAGATTTTCTCTCTTAAATCTCTACCAACTCCTGCTGCTGTTTTTGATGCAAAGAAACCAACAAGAATTGCCGCGATTACCATAAGCAAAGTCATTGAAATCATCTTTGCCCCTGTTTTAAACATATAGTCTGTCTGCAACTTATCAAGGTCCTTACCACAGGCTTTATATTCACTCTTTGCAAAACTCTTAGCATATGAACTAATAGTTGAATCTCCAAGACTTGAAAGTTTCTTTTCAAAAACCTTTCTTAAATCATACATTAATGTTGGACTTTGTGGATCAACACCAAATTCCTGTAGCTTCTTAGCCATTTCCTGCTGTTGCTCAGGAGTCATCTGCTGTGCATTACCACTCATATTTTTAAACTGTGAATCCTGCTGTGATGACATCATGTAATATACTGCAATAACATTGCCAAATTCACTGTCTAATTCTTCCAAATTATCTTTGTCTGTGTTCTTAAGCTTATAAGCTTTGTCAGACTTGATAAACTCATAAGCATTATCCCAGTCTTTTGTCTCCTGTTCATTCAAAAACAGCTTCAAACTATTGTAACTGTTCTCTGTTATAAACTCAGGCATCTGATGTTCAACACCGCCATTAACAATACCGACATCAATAATGTTAGATGTATAGTCCGGCAATGATAAGTCACAATACGCCTGAACAACAAGTAATGCCAATATTAAAATTACAAAGTACCAGTATTTCTTTAAATTTTCAAAAATATGTTTCATTACTGTTTTCCTTTCATATCATTATTTTCCTTCATTATAGTTCGAGTTTTTTCTAATATTCTTAAAAGATTTTCAGTGTCCTCCTCTCCAAGTCTTTCCAAATAAGCCACTACGCCTTTAAGCATTCTCTCTCTTCTACCCTTTACTGCATCCCAGCCTATGTCTGTTAATACAATATTCACCTTTCTTCTGTCCCCTTCAAGGCTAATTCTTTGAATATAGCCTTTCTTCTCAACCGCTTTAAGAAAAGCTGCTACTCTTGCAGTACTTACATGCGCACTCTTAGCAATCTCATTAGGCATTAACCCATTGTCACTATGTGCTAAGCATTCCAACATAATGGCTTCTCCCCTTGCCATCTTATGAAGGTTATCGCTCATCTTAGACTGCTTCGCCATCATATTAAAGTTTAATAACTCCTTTGCTTTCTCTTCATAATATTTCTTTTTATCATCCATTAGAATATAAATGCTCCTTTACTCTTTTGTTGTTCAAAGAATACAGAGTTCGCTTGCGAACTCTCACGCGAGGCGCGGTTTCGTAAGAAAATCTACCTTTCCGCGCCTCTGCGATTCTTCGGAGAATTTTTGATTAATAGTGATTCTGAAAGAATTACTCATTAATCAAAAAATCGCTAACACTATTAATAATTAACGGTGTTAGCGATTATAATACTAATATTATGATATGTCAATAGCTTGGTGTAAAATAAAATGTGATGGTTGCGAATGGACAAGCTAAAAACAAGAATTTACGGATATTACAGCGTTTTTTGTTCAGAACTTCGTAATGGATAAGAATTACGTGTGATATTATGTTTTTGATATATGACACGTAATTTTTAGGAAAATATAAGCATTATAATAAGTAATTACTTGTCATTTGACATTTTTTTCATCTGACACGTAATTCCCAGTCAAATTATACTGAAAAATTTAAAAATTACTTGTTATATAAAGTTTTTTCTCTGTGACACGTAATCCCCAATTAAATTGCATAAAACCCAAGAGATTTTACTTGTCATATAAAAAATTTTCTCTGTGACACGTAATCCCTATTTTCAAACAGCTTTTAAACTTTGTTTTTCCAAAATCTATTTTATGCATAAAGAAAGGCTCCCGCAGGAGCCTCCCCTGGAATTCTATCTTAAATTATATGTAGCCTACGCCGCATATTTGCTTATTGCCTCATATACCTGCTCTGATTCATTTCCAATTGCAGTAACCTCCACTGGATTTGACAAATCCAAACTAAAAATTCCCATCATTGATTTTCCGTCAACGGTTGTCCTTTTTGATTTGATGTCGATTTCTGCTGAAAAGCTGTTGACAATGTCTAGAAATTCCTCAATTGCATTAATTGATCTAAAACGTATTTTCATTTTTCCCTCCTAATTCATTTATAAAATATAGTGTTTTTGTTATTTCTCACTTCTGATAGTCCCAGAAAATTTTGGCACAAACACGTTGTGTTTCTTATTTTGCTCCGCCGTCCATTGTATGTGGAAAAACGAAACTCGCCTAATGGCTCAAACAGTCGTTTTTCCACATACACTATGCTCGCAAAATTGCGCAACACTGCCTATTGTTTGTTTCCAAAATTTTCTGTATACTATCAGACTAAAAATATTCCAGAAAACACTATATTCTATTCTATGAATCCATCTCAACACTTATTCCTACTTTCCTGCATTTCTTCGTTTCAACTTAATTGTCTTACATTTCTTCATCCCATTTATCCCCAACATTCCTCATTTCCTCTCGCATCTTATTGTAATCCTATCCCTCCCTGTATAGTCACAAGTGAATAAGGTTAGTGCATAGTTTTCATTTTGCATTTGCTCTGAGTTGCTGCCATTTATTTTTTCTTTAGCGGTTACACAGTAGTTGTAGGTGTTGTTTTGTAAGTCGGTGTATTGTACTTTGTCGCCGTTTTCAAGTTGGTTTATTTTGCCAAAGTGGGCGCTGTAGTTGTGGGCGGCTATTATCAGGTTTGAATCTTTTGCCGTGCCTGAATATATACATGGTGATTTTTTTAAGTTTGCCTGAGTTGTTTTTTTCATTACAGGCAATTCAAGATTTAACTTTGGAATTTTGATGTAGCCGTCATATTGATTCAAATCCTTGTTCAAATCTTTTTTCTCCTCCGAAGTTTTTAAATTGCTTTCTTCTATTTTTTCTTTCAGACTTGACAGAACTGTGTTGGATGATTTTTGTGCCAGATTGTCTTCTTTTTTGTTGTGAAACAAAACTGCCATAGCACACATTATAAGTATTAAACCTACTAGTGTAACTACGGCAGATATTTTTTTATTCACTTTTATTTTCCTTTTTTAGTAGTTGTATTCCTATTCCTATGCAAACAAATCCTACTATTAGTAGGGCAGGAACAATCCACTTAAGCTGCCCTGTTTGTGGCAATATGCCAAAATATTTTGAAGTTTCATCCGGCTGATTCTTTGGTGTTTTTAATGTTTTGGCTTTAGGTTTTGTTGTGTTTTCTGTTGGTTTAAACGTGGTTGTCTGAGTTGTTATGTTGTTATCGTTTACTTCCACTTTCAACTCTGTGTCAACGTTGTATTCTATTTTTTCTCCAGTAGGATTTTGGGCGTTGTAGTTAGGAACTGAAATCAAATATGCCATAAATCGGTATGCTTTGCCATTTACAATTGCGTCGTTCACTTCCACCAAATAGAGTCCTGGTTGAAGCCCCTGAAAAACAGCTTTTCCGTCAGCAATTGTTGCCACGGTAGTAGGCTTTTCGCTCTTTGCCACTTCTTTTGCCACAAAAGCAAGCCCCTCCCATTCCTTTGCTGTGGTACTGCTGTCTATTTCATTTAGGTTAACCTTTATTTTTTCAATTACGTTATTACCATTAATAACGGAATATTCATAATTGTTCATTAGTTCATAATTTCCTATTGTGTTGTATTTCCACAATTTTGTAATATCAGCTGTTTTGTACAATTTCACTTGCAATTGTGCGTTATTAAGCTCCGGATTTTCTTTCGGCACCTGAACCATAAGATTACAAAGTTTACCAATGTCTACAGCGTTTTCTGCCAAAACTTTTCCATTGCTTAAGACCAAACAGCCAAATAAAAAAATCAAAGTAAATCCCACACAAATCTTATTTAAAATACAACCATTTCTTAATTGACTAATTCTACAATACTTGCCTAATATGTGTTTTGCCAATCTTCCCTGATTGCTTTTGCAATGCTTCTTCAATCTGCTTTCTCCCCCTTTCTTATCAAAATAACCAACACTACTGACGTTGCAATTATCCCAACTGCTGCGTCGCCTAGAATCCACAAGTTTGAGTTACTGTTTAATTTTCTATCATAACTCTCGTTACTATTTTCTACTCTTTTTCCCCTAACTAATAATCTGTGAGTGTTGACACCGTATGGGGTACAGGTTAGAAGGGTAATGTAGTCCTTACCCTCCTTTGTCTGCAATGCTTCCATCAATTTTTCCTTGTCGTTTTTGTCTATCATTGGATAAATCCGGTCAACCTGATAAGTCAAAACCTGATTAAGCACATAAATATAAAACCTGTCTCCCTCTTCAATTCTGTCCAAATCCGTAAACAGTCTGGAGCTGGGCAACCCCCTGTGAGCCGCCAAAACTCCATGTGTACTTTTGCCCCCTACCGGCAGGCTTGAGCCTTCCAAATGCCCCACATATTTTTGCAAAACTTCATTGTCAGTAGAGTGATAAATTGGAAGTTTTACGTCAATCTTTGGAATTGAAATATATCCCATCATGCCGTCATTGTTTAAATTAAGACACTTGTTGTACTCACTGTTTTCATCAAAGGAACTTTCTTCATTATCTTTATTATTATCTTCATCAGTATCATTGTCACTGTTATTGACACTATTATCATTATTTGAGACAAATCCGTCATCAGTTATGTTAAATCTTAAAGCTTTGTTATATTCGTCGGCCTTCCTTTTCTCATCCTCATAACTGATTTTTCCCTGCTCCACAGACTGTTCAACCTGCCTGTCGTATACGGTTATAACTTTTCGCCGGCATATTTCGTTCCACTCGTTAGCCACAATTGGATACAAAATAAAACCAAATCCTACAAGAAAAATTACAACCATAATAATTTTAGATATTAATCTGTTCCCCTTCAATTACGAAAACTACCTATCTTAAACTTTTTATTTTAAAGCTGTCTGAAACTCTTTTTTTATCTCAAACTATCTGTCCTGTTCCAGCTTGCTTTTTCCTCTTAAAATCATATGAAGACCTAACGCTACTGCCACAAATACAACACCTACAATTGCAAAAATAGTTGTGCCAACGCCACCTGTTGAAGGTAAAAAGCTCATTTTTGAGTTTTTCAAAATAGCAGATTCAGAAATATTTCCCTGACTGTCTTTTGTTGAAGTAATTGTTTTGATTACTCCCTTATCGTAAGTTGCAGTATAAGTTGATGTAGCCTTGTCATCGATTTTTATTGTGTATGATTTTAAAGTTCCATCCTGATTATATTCTGCTGTGATAACAACTGTATGTTTTGCGTCATTTAATGTAAAACCGTCAGGCGCATCTGTTTCCTGCAATGTGTACTCACCTGCATCAAGACCTGTAAACTTAAGATATCCGTATTTGTCAGATGTTGCCGTGTAAGATTTCTTAGTTTTATTATTTGTCAAAGTAAAAGTAGCACCTTCAAGGGCCGTTGTTGTAGTGAAAATTCCACTTTCTTTTTCAGTTTCAACCCATTGGTACTCCCCTTCTTCTACCTTAATTAATTCCTTAGTCTTCTCGTTCCATTTCTCAGTACTCTTGCCAAATAAGTTAGAATCAATGCCAAATGTGTACACGTAAACTTTATCTTCACCGGTTTTTGCAGTAGAACCACTGGCAGGATTGTTTGAGTATTCAAGGTATGCCTTATTAATGTTTGCATCAAAGTTTACACCTGCTTTTTCATTAAGTTTTGCCTGATATTCGACCTGAATCTTCTGGCCGGGATGTTCAAGAATAAATTTTGAGTCAAATGTAATTTCAATAATGCCTCCATTTACTTTAGGTGTAACTTTAATATTCTCTCTGTTATTTTCATATTTTTCAATAAAGCACTTCATTGAGCCATCCACGTAGTCAAGTCCTTCGCTCATTATGTCATAAATCTTGTAAGTTACTTTCTTGTATTCCTTGCTATAAGATGGAACAGTTGCACTTAAGTTAAAAGTGATTTTGCCGCCAATTGCAATATCGTCACCTTTGCTGTTTTTGCTTGAAGGTGTAACGATTGTTTTTTCAAGCTTAGGTGTTGATGACTTTGCCCAACATTTTTGAGCTTTAATTTCAAAATCAGAATCTGCACTGATTGCACCGTTTGTCAAAGTGTTGTCGGTAGCTGATTTTGAATAATAAATACCGGCAATCATTGGACTGTAAACTGTTTCAGAACCGCTTGTTACCATTACAAGATAATAACCTACAGGAAGTCCATTAAGTGTAACTTCCGTGTCCCCTGTGGCAACTTTCTTCTCTGCTGCAACTGTCATAGTGGCTGCATTTGATGCCATATCAATTACTTCCTGTGCTGTTGGTGCAACAGGATCTTTTACGTAGTTGTTTATTGCCGAATAACCTGTGAAGCCATACTCATTGTAGTCGGCTTTTACAAACTGATATGCGGTAACTGTGTCTCCCGGCTTTAGGTTGGTTACGTTAATGCTGCCTGTGTCCTTGCCTGATGGCAGAGTTTTTTGTGCGCCAAAAGTGGCTGTGCCAAGTGTTAACATTAAAGTCATTGATAAAATGACTGCTAAAAATTTTTTTATACTTTTCATACTTCCCCTTTCAATTGTCGCCCGCCTCTATTTATGTCAAATTTATATTGTCTCTGTTTTTTTTGTATCGGTTGTAGATTAGTGATATTGTTATTAATATTGCTCCTATATATGTGTATGTGTTTGTTCCGTTTCCGCCTGTGTCGGGCAGTTGATAGATTTTGTTTGTGTTGGCTGCACTTATGGTTAGTTTGCCGTTGTTGCCTAGTGTTGCCGTTATTGTTTTGTTTTTTATTTTTCCATATGATTTTGAGTATTGCTTTGTTTTGGTTGCGTTTTTGTCTTTGGCTATTTCTCCTTCCTCATAGCCTACGAAGTTTGGATTTTCTTCATATCCGTAGTAGTATGGGTTTTCCGAGTTTGGAATGTATGTGGCTGTTGCTTCTTTGCCCTCATCCCACATATTTGTGTAGAGTATTTTTTCCATTTCCATTGTTTCAAAAGTGGCTGCTTCAAGGATTGCTTCTTTGGTTGGACCTACTTTGTAGCATAGTCTGATTGGCAATGCCTTGGTGTATTGTGTGCCGCCTTGGATTTGGATGTTTTCCGGTAACAGTTTGGATGGTATTGTGAACTTTACGTTTTGTAATCCTTTACTGTTTTTTGTTACTGTGACTTTGATGTTTTTTAAGTTTACATCGTCATTTCCATCTGTTGCCGATGGAACTTTTCCTTCATATATATAGGTAGTAACGTTACCGTCTTCTGAGATTTTTGCTGCTTTATAATTTATGCCATTGTATCTTAGAATCGGTGTTTCCTTTATTTCCATTCCCTGACCTATTTTGTCAGTAAACTCTACTGCGTTATCAAGTCCTTCTTCCACACAGGAATGATAGTTGATTATTTCCATGCCTTCCTGCAAAAACTGCTTAAAGATTTGCGCCAGTGTTTCGCTGTCCATTGCATCATCTTTTGCCATTTTGCTGTTGTCGGCATAATCATAATTGCTGTATGGATTGGTGTAATAATACGTGGAACTTTTTGCCTGAACTCCCGTATTTTTACTTCCTACAGTTATCTTTGTATTATCGGCATATTGTTTTGTCAAAGCCTTGTGCAATTCGTTAGCTCGCGGATCTTTGCTGTTCTTACATCGTTCAAGATTCTGCGCCGTTGGATGAAGTACCTGACTAATGTAGTCATAACCTTCCCCTTCAGTAACGCCTACACCAACTGTAAAAAACTTGTTGTTTTTATGGTCTGCCTGACCATTGTAATGCTTACTTACACTGTCCTTATAATACTTTGCCGTAAGAATTGTGTAATAACCAAAAATCCCCTTGTCATTTTCTGAATACTCCTTGTTATTGTCCGTAGTATTTTCACTTCCACAACATGAACCGTCACCAAATTTTTTATTCGAAGGCAAATTCTTGTAATCCGAATTTCCAAGGGTAGGACAACCATCTGATAGCAAAAGAATATTAGGTGTTCTTGTTACTTTCTGACCAGAAACACTGTCAGTGTAAGTTGTTGTTTTTTCATTAATAAGAATATCCGCCCCCTGCTTTATTCCATCCTGAATGTATGTTGCCCCATATACCTCAATTGATTTCGATGCCTTATCTGTAAGATTGTTTGTACTTTCGTTTTTAATTTTTCCTATATCTAATTTTTTGTAGCCATCATTCTTAGATGATTTTGATACAGAAAAATAAGAATTGGTATTAGAGTAGTCTGCCTTGCTTCCAACATAATATCTTCCAAGCGGCAAAATCTTTGTGGCTTTTGTGTTGTATGCCACAACCGCTACCCTGTTATTCTCATCTTCTTTCATCAAATAAGTAATGGTCTTGTTTACAGCTTTTACCAGATTATCAGCCCTCTTGCCATCGCCATCCACAGACATACTTCCTGAAATATCAAGAACAAGTACCACATCTAAAGGTACATGAATTATTCCCGAAGTCGTATCAATATACTTCTGTCCAAGTGCTGACAAAATTACGCTAAATTCTCCCGGATTATAACTGTTAAATATGGAATAATCATCTTTTCCATACATTACTGACTTGTCAGTTTCTATCCTTCCGTCATCTTTGTTTTTTCCCTGAAACAAAGATTCAATGTCAGATGTGGAGCTGTCAGAAACGTAAATACTTTTTACCGGTGTTCCCTCATCAGTCTTTAGTGTATCCGTTCCCGGCCCTATACTTCCCAAAACCGGTTGAAACATTGTCATTGTAATTACCATACATAACATACATGCTCCAAACTTTTTCATCCTTTGCCTTTTCCATAGCCGGAAAAACCTGTGCATTATTTCACCTCCTCACTGTTTTTTGCAGGAAAAATTCCTAACAGTTCAATATATTCAAAATGCCGAAAAAGTATTAATAATTTTTTTGAAATGGATAAATAATCTTCAATCTATAACTGTGAGATAATTTATCTTGACAAAAAAAACACAGGGCTAACCGTAACTGATTAACTCTGTGCCTTTTTTATTATTCCTCTTCTACCTTATTAATTATGAAATCATAGTCTTCCTTTGATAACTGGTATGCTTTATCTTTGTTCTTCAAATAACATATTTTGTCCTGACTTCGCAAATACATTATTCCTATGTCATTGTTGCAATCTATCTTTATATTGAAAGATTCATCAAACTTAATATCTAAATTAGAAACAGTTTCAAAATTCTTCTATTGTTGTTGCTGTTGATCCACAAGTTCCACTTTTTAACTGGCGTTAAAATTCATACTTTAATATCTCGCAATTCTTTATTCCAAACGCCGCATATTCTTCGTTTGTCATATCGTGGAAATATGAATTTACGACTCTTGATATGCCATTATGGGCAACAAGAAGATATGTCTTTTCGCCTGATTCTTTCTTCAAGTCATCCAATAGATTATAGATTCTCTGAGCCATTTCAAACATTGATTCGCCACCGTCAAAATGATTTATGAAGCTCTTTTTTGCCTCTTCAAATTCTTCGCCGTGTCTTGGTGTAGATTCGTACTTTCCGAAATTCTGTTCCTTTAATCGGATTTCTTCTCTCATCGGAATCCCTGTTACTTTCCCAATATGCTTCGCTGTATCTGCTGCCCTGCTAAGTGGTGAGTACAAAATTTCGTCGATTTTTATTCCCTCCTTCAAAATCTTCTGTCCCAACTCCTCAGCCTGCTTATGTCCTAATTCTGTCAAGCCAATATCTGTTGCTCCACATATTTTATTTTCAACATTCCAAAATGTCTGCCCATGTCTTGTAAAATAAACCTGTCCCATAATTTCTCCTTTGCGCTACTTACTGATTTAGCATTATAATAGCACAAACAGACTGTTATGAACAACCGTGTTAATTGAAAGAATAACCACTATTTTATAAACTTACTATCTATCTTTTCATCATGTTGTAGTTCTTGAAAATTATGATTTTTTACTGCTTTTGCTTTTATTTTTTCTAATTCTTCTGTCCATTCATTTTTAACTTGTTCATCGGTTTTATTTTTTAAATTTTGTTTTATAAAATCATTTTCAAGTTTTTTAACATATTTCTGAATAGGTAATAACTTCTTATATAATTCTCTTTCATATTTCCAATAGTCTTCTTCCGAATCAAAAGAATCAATAATGTCTTGCGCTACTTCCCTGTTTTCTGCGGTTGAAACTGTTTCCTTCAACTCCGCTATATACTGGTCTAATTCTTTGTCCGTAACATCATATCCTTTCTTAATAGCCTCAATATATAAAGCATTCTGACCTTCTACATAACTTTTTGCTTTTTCTTTTGCAACCTCTTCATCATTACCGTTTATCTTATAAAATTCTTCAGCTTTATCTATTTCATCTGTTGCTATTAAAATATCCTTTCCTTCCTCTGCTATATCATTAATTTCTTCTGTTTTTTCTGATATTTTTCCATATAATGATATTCTGTATTCGTTATTTTTCTTTGATTCTTTCTTTTCATAATCCTTTGAAAGCACATTTCCCCACATTTTTGCTAAATTACTTTTAGGTTTTGCATTTGTCAATACTGTTCCTCCTATTATTAGACTAAATGCGATAATGCTTATAATAACTTTTTTCTTCACACTTTTACCTAGCCTTTCCTTACTTCGTATTTAATCTCATTTTTAGTGTATGACCGTTTAAACTTGATGTAAGAATACCACCTTTACAATGTACTGTATAGGATACTGAGGCATAATTTTTCGTTGTTGTACTATAATACATATACTGTTATCGTTGACCAGCCTCCTTCCGGAACTGCAAACAAATAGCTCTTTTCATTTTCTACCGTTTTACTTGTTCCTGCTTCAACTTTAACCGAACTACTCAACAATCCTGCAAACATTAAGCCACCACAAAACAATAGTGCAATCGTTCTTCTTAATTTTTCTTTCATCTCAACCTTCTATGTTTTACACACCTTGCATAAAAATCCAAAATACTAATTTATACAATAAAATTATTTATTTAAAACGTCTTTCATACAAAGCATTTCTCCTTTGAACTCATTTTTTCCTATTCTTTTGTTTTTCATAACTCCTGCCAGCAGTGTCAATGCTACCAAAATAATAAACATCATTTCACTATGTGCCATGGCTATGTTTGTCTTGCAAAATATTCCGTAAAGTGCAACATCAATCACAACCATTACATATATAATGTTTTTATTTCGTCTGATTTGATAATCCTCTAAAAGATGATTTGGGTTAACCAACGGCGACCATATCAATATAATCAGAATTGAAATCACTGCTAAAATCCATATCGCCTCTTCCATAATTTCCGTCTCATACAATTGTATAGACAGCGTAGATGCTCCATATACCAAAAGTGTGCAAAAAAAGCACGTTTCACTCTTTCTACAATGATATCCTCCCACTAACATTCTCAATGGTATAAAAAATAAAACAAATGATAACATGTGCGTCATTTCTCCCAACATAAAACTTATTAATAAGCATCCTAATAAAATACTTCCATTTAATAGAATTATTTCTATTGAATATGCCCAAATCTCATAAGCTTCTATGTTCAGTATTTTATTTTTTACCAACTGGAATGTTAATGCTTCCGACATCTTCCTAAACATTTTTCTTCTTTTTTTCTACCAATTTTTCCGGTACTTTAGGTTCATAAAGCCCAAAACATGATGTTGATTCACTAAATACCTCTGCAATGGTTTCCAACATTTTTTCCAATGTTTTATTTTCCTTCATCAGCGTGTCCTCCTTCCCTTATTTTTCCCTTTTTCTCCAGACAATCTTTTCATTCTGATTGCCTGCACATATAATAGCATAAAAATTATTAAAAAAACTCAATATGGATTTTTTGGTATATTTTATGGATTTTTTGGTAATTAAAAGTAAAAAATAGTCGAGATTAGGTATCAACAACCTATTCTCAACTATTTTTTTCTACTTATATAACATTGTAACTGTAGTCACTACTTCATCATCTTCGCATTCCATATCATATGCTCCCTTATATTTAGCAACTATTTTCTTTACATTTTTTATTCCTATCCCATGCATTGTTTTTTCTTTTTTTGATGTAACTGAAGTGTCAATTTTTTCTCCGTTATATGAGTTAACTATTTTTATCAGTATCATTTTTTTCACTTCATTTATATCAACTTCTATATATTTACTTGTTTGCTTTTCACATGCCTCTATGGCATTATCTATCAAATTTCCAAGAACGCATACCATATCCATATCTGAAACTGCATACTCAGCAGGCAATGAAATATTAGACGAAAAGATTATTCCCTTATCTTCTGCAATTTTTTGTTTTGTATTTATTATTGAATCTACGGCACTATTTCCTGTCTGTACATAGAACATTTTCTGAGTTAAATTCTCGCATTCCTGTTCTACAAATTCTTTAACGTTATCAACATTTCCCTCTTCAAGCCAATGTCTTATTGCAAAAATCTTATGTTTATAATCATGAATGCTACCACGCCACATATTAAATACTTGTTCAGTATTTTTTTCAGTTCGTATCATCATTTCATTTTGTAATTCCAATAAAGATATTTCATTTTTTTGGTGATAATTCTCGCCTAATTTTAATACTAAACTAAAAACAAGCAGAATAATTACTATTGATGATATAAAATATATTCCAAGAAACATACGCATCTTGTCATTTACTGCCATCATACTGTTTTCTGCAATATAATAATCTAACGCCACTAATATACAAGCTATCAAACCACAAATACCTAAATGTCTACCTGATATCTGTGTTTTATTTCTGTTATACTCGTGCATTAAATATACAACAATTAATAAAATTGTTTTGCTCATTATTGTACAGAAAATTCTTTCAATTCCATAATTTAATAACACCTCGCCTGTATTTATACTAAATACTATCGCTCCCATTTGTACTACTGTAAAATCTATTGCCATATCTATTATTGAAAATATTACCGTTGACAATATTAGTGTTTTAATTTTTCTTTTATAAACTGCCGCCTGTAAGGATGCCAATATTACTATTGACATCACTCCATTTAATGAAGAAAAAAGACTGATTTTATTCATCATAATAATAAAGATGCTAAAAAATGTTGAATCCATTAATATTCTCTTTTTAACATTCTTCTTTTCCACAAATATTCCCGTAAAGGCACAACATCCTATACACTCAACCAATGTTGCCAGACAGTCAACTACCCAATATAATGCTGTCATACTCTATTCCTCCAATATCTTGCCATTTGTTCTTTTACTTCTTTCAGCCGGCTTCTGCTTATTACAAGTTTCGTTTCATTGTCTAGGGTTATACTATATCCCGAATATTCATATATGTATTTTACATTAACTATTCCACCACTATGTATTTGTACGAAATCCTCGTCATCTAACTCTTCATAAAGAGATTTGATTGTTTTTCTTTCCTTTAATTCTATTGCTTTCCCATTATTTATATATACTGTTATTCTTCTCCTATACATTTCAAAATACATAATATCATCATGTCTTAGACGAATTTCCCCATCATCCGTTTTGATTATAATTGTTTTTGTATTCCTGCTATTAATACATTTGTTGGCTTTCTTCAATGCCAGTTCTATTTCATCATGCATTTTTAATTTTCTAATATATTTAATGGGACTGTAATCTATTGAGTCAAACACATACTGTTCATGTGCCGAAATGAATACAAGTAAAATTTCCTGATTTATACTTCTCATCTTCGCAGCCACGTCAAGACCTGATATTTTGGGCATGTCAATGTCTAAAAACACAACATCAAAATAGTCTTTATTATTCTTCATCAGTCCAAGCATATCATTTCCGTCTGTATATAGATGGGTTTCAATTTCAACATTTAAATTTTTAGATGATCTATGTAATTCTTCTTCTATTGTTTCTAACGAATCCTGCTGGTCATCACATATTGCAATACTGAGCATCTTTGTCCCCCTTGTATGATTGGTTATTTCCATAGAATTATATCATATTTTATGTTAGAAAAAAAGACTATTGCAAGCCTCTGATACGCCCTGCAATAGCCTTTTACATCTTATATTATGTTCTTATTCACCATCGTATACGATTACTGCTCCATCATACTTTTCATCGATGAATTTCTTAATTGAATCTGACTTTAATACATCTACTAAAGCTTTGATTTTTTCGCTGTTTTCGTTGCCTTCTTTTACTGCAATTACGTTAACGTATGTTTTTGCTGCTTCTGAATCTGACTTTTCATAAGCTAATGCGTCTTTCTTTACTGTGTAATTTGCTTCTAATGCATAGTTACCATTTAATACTACATAAGCTACTTCGTTTACTACTCTTGGTACCTGAGCTGCTTCAAGTTCTACGATTTCAATGTTGTTAGGATTTTCTTCAATGTCATTTACTGTTGCCTTGATTCCTGCTCCATCTTTTAATTTGATGATTCCGTTATCCTGTAATAATAAAAGCGCTCTTGCTTCATTAGTTGTGTCGTTTGGAACTGCAATCTTATCGCCCTTGGCAATGTCCTTTAAGTCTTTCTTTGTTCCAGGATAAATACCAAATGGTTCATAATGAATCTTTCCTGCAACTACAAGGTGTGTTCCTTTTTCTTCGTTAAACTGTTCAAGATAAGGTACATGCTGGAAGTAGTTTGCGTCAAACTCTCCACTTTCTACTACGTTGTTAGGCTGTACATAGTCATCGAATACTTTTACTTCTAATTCGTATCCCTTGTCTTTAAGTAATGTTTTTGCTTCTTCTAATATTTCTGCGTGTGGTGTTGCTGATGCTGCTACTGTAATCTTTTTGTCATCAGTTTTCTTTTCTGAACTTTCACTCTTTGATGAACCACATCCTGTTAATGCTCCTACTACTAATACTCCTGCTAATGCTAATGCTAAAATTTTCTTCTTCATGTTTTCATTCTCCTTCTTTTTCATATTTTTTATTTTATAAGTAACAGTGTTACCTGTTATTTTCTTCTCTTATCAAGTTTTGATGCAATAATCATTCCTATAGACTGGAAAACCTGAACCAATACTACAAGAAGTATTACCGTTACTATCATAATTTGAGATTCATATCTGTAATAACCGTATCTTATGGCAATGTCCCCAAGACCACCGCCACCTACGGAACCTGCCATTGCTGAATAGCCAAGAATTGTTCCAATGGCTATTGTAGCTCCGGTTATAAGTGATGTTCTTGATTCAAGTAAGAGCACTTTTACTATTATTCTTAAATCACTTGCTCCCATTGATCTTGCTGCTTCTACAACTCCTGCGTCAACTTCTTTGATTGATGACTCAACCATTCTTCCAATAAAAGGAATCGCTGCCACTACCAGGGGAACTACTGTGGCTGATGAGCCATAGCTTTGACCTACAATTATTCTTGTTAATGGTATTATCAGAATAAGTAAAATCAAAAACGGTATGCTTCGTATAATATTTGAAATTACATCTAACACCTTGTAAACTGCCCTGTTTGGTCTAAGTCCGTCTTTGTCAAATACTGCTAACATTACTCCTAATGGAAGTCCAAACACATATCCTACTACTGTGGATAATATTGTCATGTATAGTGTCTGACCAATTCCTGTAATAATCATATCTGTAGTTGCACTAGTCCACATAATTATCCACCTCCTCGATTTCTAATCCTTTTTCTATAAGATATTGTTTCATCTCTTCTATTTTCTGATTGTCTTCGCGAAAGCCCAGTATCATTTCACCTTTTGCCACGCCTCCAACGTTTTTAGTATTTGCTTTCAATATATTTACCGGCTCATTAAACTTCAAAATCATATTTGCTATAACCGGTTCAAAAGCTGAACTTTCTGAAAAAACAATTCTGAGATTTTTCTTATTATTTATTTCCTTTGTTACTTTGCGGGTACCATCTACGTCGCTGCCTGTATCTTTGTTAATCAACTCTCTTGCAACTTCAGATTTAGGATGTTCAAAAATCTCGGTTACTAATCCCTTCTCTGCCACCTGACCATCTTTCATAATGGCTACATGTGTACATATTTCTCTGACTACTGACATCTGATGTGTAATGATTACTATTGTTATTCCAAATCTCTTATTAATACTTTCAAGTAATTCAAGAATTGATGCTGTAGTCTGTGGATCCAAGGCACTTGTTGCCTCGTCACAAAGTAGAATCTTTGGATTTGAAGCCAATGCCCTTGCAATTGCCACTCTCTGTTTCTGTCCTCCTGACAACTGCGCCGGATAAGCTTTTGCCCTATCCTGTAATCCTACTATTTCAAGAAGCTCTAATGCCTTAGCTCTTGCTTCTTTCTTTTTCTTTCCCTGTATATATAATGGAAAACAAACATTGTCTATAACCGACTTCTGCATTAGAAGATTGAAATGCTGAAAAATCATTCCTATGTCTTCTCTCTGTTTTCTTAATTCTTTCTTTGACAGTGAACCAAGTGTTCTTCCTTTTATAAGAACCTGACCTTCTGTTGGTTCTTCAAGGAAGTTCATACATCGTACCAATGTACTTTTCCCTGCTCCGGACATACCAATTATTCCGTATATGTCACCCTGCTCAATCGAAAGACTTACATTTTTTAATGCTTCAACAGTTCCATCTTTTGTTTCATATTTTTTGCTTACGTTTTTAATTTCTATCTCCGACATGTCCTCACCTCTCTTCAACTGTTCTCTGTTGTGTAGCAAGTATACTATTGTTATTTATTGTTGTCTAATCAAAAAAATATACAGCTAGCCATAGTTTAATTCTATAGCAAGCTGTATGTTGTATTTTTTTTCTATATATTTTCAATATAAATACTTCTGTTTAGTAAAAATAACTAACAAATTTCCCATTATCTAAGAGCTTTGTCTTTGTACTTACTGATTTCTTCCAAATATTTCTTGCCCAAAGGACTTATTGGCACTCCCTTTCTTGAAATATAACCTATCGTCATAATCTCATCTGACTTAAGCTTCACAGCACAATAATCTGAACCATTCAGTTCCTCGCACATTATACCGGAACATAATGTGTATCCGTTAAGGCCTATCATCAGATTAAGAAATGTTGCCCTGTCATTGGCCTTTATCAGTCTTTTATAATCGTATGTGCTTAGCACCTCTTCCGCAAAATAAAAAGAATTATTCTGCCCCTGATCAAAAGACAAACACGGGTATTCCTCAAGTTCCTCTAATGTTATCTCCTTCTTTGATGCCAATGGATGACCTTTCCAAAGATAAACATAAATATGACATTTCAACAACTCATGAAACTCTACCCCTGACTGGTGAAACAGTTTAGTTAATACCTTCTTATTGAAATCATTAATATACAATACTCCTATTTCACTTTTACAGTTTTTTACGTCCTCGATTACATCGTATGTCTTTGTTTCATGAATTTCAAACTCATATTCATCCATACCAAACTGCTTAACCATTTCCACAAAAGCTTTAACTGCAAAGGTATAATGCTGCATGGAAACGCCAAACTTCTTCTTTGTGTTTTCTTTTAATATATACTTAGACTCAATTAAGTTATATTGCTCAACTACCTGCCTTGCATAACCTATAAATTCCTCGCCTTCCGGCGTAACTGAAATTCCTCTGTTGGTACGTTTAAAAAGCTCTACTCCAACCTCCGCTTCCAACTCCTTTATTGACGCTGAAAGACTTGGCTGTGATATAAATAGCTTTCCTGCCGCTTCATTCATTGATGAGGCTCCGGCAACTGTAATGGCATATCTTAATTGTGCAAGAGTCATAATAATCCTACTTTCTTAAGTTTATTCTTATTTTGATATATCAGTCTCTACTTAAGCATATCATTTTCTAACTTAAACTGTCATTTTCTACTTAAGGCTGTCAATTCCTGACTTAAGCTGATTTAATGCCTGTTCCAGAGTTTTTCTCGGACATGCTATATTAATTCGCTGATATCCTTTACCATCTTCTCCAAAAATAGCGCCGCTGTCAAGCCATATTAATAGAAGTATCTTACTTTTTCATCTTTCTTAGACTAACGTATTTGTTTTAATTCTCCTCTATCCATTTCATAAACCTTATCACAAAGCACGTCAATATCTTCCCTATTATGACTAGCTAACAAAATAGTTTTTCCCATGTTCTTCAACTCCAGGAATATTTTTCTCATGTCTTCCACTCCATGATTATCCAAACCATTCATTGGTTCATCAAGAATAAGTATTTCCGGATTTTCCATTATTGCCTGCCCTATTGCCAAACGCTGTCTCATTCCCATTGAGTACTTTCCTACTTTTTTTCTTGATTTTGGATCTAATCCGACTTTTTCCATTACTGTCATTAAATACTTCCTGTCTAACTTATTGTTTATCATATAAAGATACTCGAGATTTTTCATTCCGCTCTTATATCTTAAAAGACCCGGTTCTTCTATAATAACCCCTGCATTTTTTATAATGCTTACATCTTTTCCGATAACATCTCCGTTAACAGTAATCTCTCCGCTATTTAATTTTACCAATCCACATATGCTTTTAAACAGTACCGTTTTGCCTGAACCGTTTCTTCCTACAATTCCACATATTTCACCTTTGTAACATTGAAGATTCACATTATTAAGTACTGTATATTTTTCAAATTTCTTTGTCGCATCTTTTACGTTAATAACTATATCATTCATACTACATATTCCTTCCATTATTCTTCACTTGTAAAATCAAAGTTCATATGATTAACCCTGACAATTGATATTATTGTCAAAACAACTATTAATAGAAGTAAAATTCCAACACACCATCCCATTGTAGGTGTTCCATTAAAATATTCCACTCCATCATATTTTCTTCCAAAAATACTTAAGTCTGTCCATGAAAATGGTGAAAGATATATTAAATAATTGTCAATTGTTCTCATATTAAATGCTGTAATCATTAAAACTTCAAAAATCATACCGGAACACATTGCTATAAGTCTTGTAAATAACAGACTCATTGAAAACATAAATACTCCTAAGAAACAAATAACTAATCCTATAAATAAAAAAATTATTGCCATAGACTTATACGGTGAATAATGTTCCAAAATCGTATACAGAATTTCAGAAGTTCCATAATCCATCCATCTATTCGTAATTGACAAAGTAGTAATTACCTCTCCCCATTCATTAGAAAAATCTCCTCTGAAAATATAAGGAATAATACTTGTTACTTCCAATAAAAACATAAATATATATGACATAAAAACAATATGCAGAATATGCTTTAACGCCCATTTAGTCTTTCCTTCACGTATTACACAATACATCTCTGAATAATTCAGGAATGGTACCTGTGAAAAATAGTAAATTGCTATGGGAACAAATGCACACATATAACTAAGATTACACAAAAAGAATGGCAAAGTCATAACATTAACCTTATATCCTGTATCTGATGCGAAATTTAGAATTGGCACAGAAAAGACAATATTGCATAATAACATTAAAACAATTGTGGTAATGGTTCTTGTGGAAAATACTTTATACTGAATAGAATAAATATTGTATCTAATATATTTTAAAAAATTATCCAACAACAATCCTCCTCATTCTTCTTATAATCAGCATTGTTATAATTCCAACTATAACAATTGTAATTAAACCTAACATTATTATTGCTTCTGATGTATCCTTCATATTAAAAAAATCAACTGAATATACATATTTGTATCCGCTATAATTGGGTAAAATATACTCCAAACTATAACTACCTACTGTAATTAGCAGAACCGGAACGCACATAATAAGTAGTTTATTCTTTATATATAATGACATTAACAGAGAGCTTAACGATGTAATTCCGTATAATATACTTTTAGTTCCCACGCTGCACAGAAAAAATATTAAATAATTTTTATTTTCTAACATTCCACTAAAAGTTCTATCTGTCATATATGAATAAATATATTGATTGTTAATTTCTCCTCCTGCAACTTCCCATTGAAATCCAAACAATACATAGGACACTCCTGCAAACAATAACATTCCTGTAATAAACGTAACTATGCTGTTAATAAAGACACATATTATCTTAGACATTACATATCCATTTATATTTCCTCTTGTTATGCTATATATATAATTTCCCTGTGACAAATCATCACAAATACAGTCTGCATATACGAAAGAAATAATTATAAAAATTAATATTCCTATTTGACTCCAAAAGGTTACTTCATTAAAATATTCAAATATTGAATTGGAGGAAAATACATTTACAAATGAATATCCCTGCTTTTCTGCACATGCCAAGAATGGTAAGAATGCTATTACTATTACCGTAAATATGAATTTGCTATTCACGAAAGCCCTATACATATCCATTTTTAAATAATTTAACATTACTCTCATTGCACTTCCTCGCCTGTTTCTGCATTAATAAGTAACTGTTCAACTCTTGTACCCTCATCGCTTTCTTCAAGCATATGGCACTGATAGATAGGTGTAACTTTATTATCATTAAACAAATCTGACATATAACACAGATTAAAGGAATTAATGGTGTATTTCTCTGTTCCAATTATTTTTCCATATTTATTTGAAACTATATCAAGAACAGCTTGTGGTTGAATAATCTTTACCTTTTTCCCCGTATTCTCGATTTTTAAAGCACACTCCATATCTAATGATTCAAGCCCTCTTTTAGATACAACAGCCTGAATGGAACTATTGCAATCTTCATAATTTTTCATTATTCCACCATACTTATGATATTCTACAATTCCATTCTTCTTCTGACGAATTACAAAATAATAGCAGTCATCGTCCTTTGTCCATTTATCTTTATATACAGATTTGTCCTCTTGCCCCTCTACGTCTTCAGCATATTCTTCTTCTTCCAATGTATTATGTTCCAAACCATAGCAACTAAACTCAATGTCACCTAATTGGATTCCTAATAGCTCTAATTTATCCAATAACACATTTAATGCTTCCTCTCTTGACATAAAATCTAAATCCGTATCCTTTAAGAATTTGTCTCCATTGTATTTTTCATCCCTTGGATCTAATCTGACACAGTTCATCAAATTCCAATAAAACTCAGTTGTAAAGTACAAACCTTCTTTATTATCAATCCTTATCTGGTTTCCCTCTTTATCCTGATAATACTCTTTAGTATTGTCAGGAACATCATATGATACTTTTTCAGCTTTATCTAAAAATATATCTTTTGTTTTTTCAACATCGATTTTATATGGCTTTACAACTACTTCATCAATACTGTCTGGTACTTTCTCTATAGTTGTATCCAGAGACAAATTGTCTCCGGATACAGTAAATTTCTCGGAAGTATTGTTAGTTGTTGTTTTCTGCTCGCTTTTATTAGCTTTACATCCTGTGAAACATGTACTTAAAGCAATGGCACATAAACATAAAGCTAAAGCTTTTTTTGTTTTAAAACAAAACATTACTTATCCTCCTTACACAATTTTTGTCTATGTAATTACACGCGCATATGGTAACATAATTTCAATTTCCACACTATACTTTTGGCATTTTTGGTATGTTTTTTGGCTTTTTTGGTAATTTTTCGTCGAAAAAAAAGAAAAATCTGCAAAATTAAAATTCTCTTTAATACTTACATACATAAAAATTTTTTCAAAAAAAGAAGCTGTGCCAACGATTTTAATCGTTAAAGCAACAGCTTCTTTTTAGAAGACTTACTCAGTCCACTTTTATAACTAATTCATTTATATTTATTTTTAAGCTTCTACTGCTTTGTTTGTTTTTTCAAAAAGCTTTCTCACACCCTGGATTGCTACAATTACACCAAGACATAATAACAATACTGCAAAGATTAACTGTAATGTCATACCAAATGTTAATCCTACTGTAAATAACTGACCACATAATCTGTAGATTGTCATGCCAAGTGCTGTAAATGTTACTGCCATCATAAAGAACATTGGAATCCAAAGCATAGCGCCCTGACGTTTTGTTTTCTTTAAGAATACAGCACATGCAACTAATGCTAATACTGATAATAACTGGTTAGCTGAACCAAATAATGGCCAGATTTCTGCATAACCAACTTTTGCAAGTAAGTATGAAAGTACTAATGTTAAGATTGTTGCAAAATATTTGTTTGTTACTACTTTCATGAATGGGTTTAAGTTGTCCATATCTGTATCATCATCAATGAAGAATTCCTGGAATGAAAGTCTTCCTACTCTGGCTACAGAGTCAAGTGATGTTAAAGCAAATGCTGAAACAGCAAGGTTAATTAATGTAAATACCAACTGATGAGGTAAACCTGCTACTGATAAGAAGTTTGCAATAGCTCCTGCAAAAATCTGAGGCTGTGTAACAAGTCCCTGCTTTGCTGCTTCACCTGTTGCAAATGATGCAACTGCGATAAGTGCGATAACTGCAAGCATACTTTCCATTAACATTGCACCGAATGAAACAGGAAGCATATTTTTTTCATTTTTAATCTGCTTTGATGCTGTACCTGATGAAACAAGTGAATGGAAACCTGAAACGGCACCACATGCAATTGTTACAAACAAGATTGGGAATAAGTACTGTCCATCAACATTGAAACCATTAAATGCTGCAAGGTTACATGATGGATTAGCAACGAATACACCAATAATTGCACCAACAATCATAAATATAAGTAAGTAACTGTTAAGGTAATCTCTTGGCTGAAGTAATGCCCAAACCGGCGCAACACATGCTACTAATACGTAAGCAAAAATAATGATGTGCCATACTTCTCTTGATAAATAAACCGGGCACTTAAGACCAACTGCTACTGCGAAAATAAGAAGTGCAATTGCAATTGCTGTGTTAACCCATTTGTTTAATTTACCATATTTTAATAACATACCAAGTGCTACAGCTTCAACAATAAATATAATTGATGTCATTGCTACTGAACCGTTAGCTGCAACCTTGGCACCTGTTTCAAGATTAAATCCGTTAAATGTTCCTGCTACTACATCAGCGAAAGCTGCGATAACAAGGATACAGAATAACCAACAGAATGCTAAGAATAATTTCTTACCAACTCTTCCAATATATTCTTCAATAATAAAACCAATTGTTCTACCTTTGTTTTTAACTGATGCATACATTGAAGCAAAATCCTGAACTGCTCCGAAGAAAACACCACCAATTAAAACCCAAAGCAAAACAGGTAACCATCCAAAAATAGCTGCCTGGATAGGTCCGTTAATAGGACCGGCTCCTGCGATTGATGCAAACTGATGTCCAAAAACAACGTTTGTGTCTGCAGGTACATAGTCAACTCCATCTTCCATCTCATAAGCCGGTGTCTTAGCGTTTGGATCGATACCCCATTTGTTCTGAAGATAACGACCATATAACAGATAAGCACCGCCAAGAACTACTATGGCTATAACCATCATTAATATTCCACTCATTTTTTCATCCTTCTTTCTTATTATTTTTTCATCCTTTGTGGATAATAAATTGTTTCTGTTAAGACAAAAGCGAAAACCATAAAATATAAGAAAACTTCCTATTAGTGTTATAAAATCTAATTATTAGAATTGCTACATGGATTGAGCTCTAACAATTCTAAAAAAAGAAAACGCCTTTGTAGTTTTAAAAACTACAAAGGCGACTATAAACTAACCGTGGTACCACTTTGTTTGCTGTATTAAAATACAACCACTTAACACTGTCAAAATTAACAGCTTCTTCTGTAACGTGAAGAACACGTCCCAACCTACTTGCCGTAACTTTCGGTGAGCTGCTCCCGGGTGATGTCCTTATAGATACCATCTGTCACTTCTCAGCTTCTGTGACTCTCTGTAATCAGGCAACCTCTATATGATGTATCCCGTTCATTGCATTTCGTTTTTTTGACTGTCACTAGTTTACCACTTTAACTTGCTACATTCAAGGTTAAATATTGCCCATAATTTCTTGATGATTTTTATGATTTTTTGTACATTTTTTAATATTTGCCTTACAACTTTATGATTTTTCCCCTTTTTAACTAAATAAACAGTTTTTTTAGTTTTTTCATACTGATTTTTGGTAAACTTTTTTGTGTACATTTTACAAAATATTAATACATTTTAGCAAAAATATGTTAAAATCTAATTATAGGCTATTAAGTATGAATAGCAGAAAAATATAAGCTTATTGTATTATATATTTTTATTGGATATAGTCCATATTATTTTACTAAAGCTGACAGGTTTGAAAGGAGATTTTTACAATGGCAAACAGAATTATGTTAAACACAACATCTTATCACGGAGCAGGAGCTATTGATGAAATAGCAACAGAAGCAAAAGCACATGCATTTAAGAAAGCTTTTGTTTGTTCTGATCCTGATCTTATCAAATTTAATGTTACATCTAAGGTTACAGACATCTTGGACAAGAACGATTTAGCTTACGAAATTTATTCAGATATTAAAGCTAATCCTACTATTGAAAATGTTCAGCACGGTGTTCAGGCATTCAAGAATTCAGAGGCTGATTACATTATTGCAATTGGTGGTGGTTCTTCAATGGATACAGCTAAGGCTATAGGAATTATTATTGCAAACCCTGAATTCGAAGACGTTCGTAGTCTTGAAGGTGTCGCACCTACTAAGAAGCCTTGCGTTCCTATTATTGCAGTACCAACAACAGCCGGAACTGCTGCAGAGGTTACAATTAACTATGTTATTACAGACGTTGAAAGAAAGCGTAAATTCGTTTGTGTTGATCCACACGATATGCCAATTATAGCAGTTGTAGACCCTGATATGATGTCATCAATGCCTAAGGGACTTACAGCTTCAACAGGAATGGATGCTCTCACTCACGCAATTGAAGGTTACACAACAAAGGCTGCTTGGGAAATGACAGATATGTTCCATCTTAAAGCTATCGAAATTATTGGCAAATCACTTCGTGGTGCTGTAGAAAACACAAAAGAAGGTCGTGAAGGAATGGCTCTTGGTCAGTATATTGCAGGAATGGGCTTCTCTAACGTAGGTCTTGGTATTGCACACTCCATGGCTCATACACTTGGTGCCGTTTATGATACACCACATGGTGTTGCCTGTGCTATGATGCTTCCAATTGTTATGGAATATAACCAGGAATGCACCGGAGAAAAGTACAGAGAAATTGCTCGTGCACTTGGCGTTGAAGGTGTTGACTCAATGTCAGTTGAAGAATACAGAAAAGCTGCAATTGATGCTGTAAAACAGTTATCAGCAGATGTTGGAATTCCTTCAAAACTTGAAGCAATAAAAGAAGAAGATTTACAGTTCCTTGCTGAATCTGCTGCTGCAGATGCTTGTGCACCTGGAAATCCAAAGGATGCAAGTGTTGAAGATTTCAAAGAATTATTTAGAAAAATTATGTAATAATTATTTTTAAGAGTTATAATATACGGAAGTACGAAAGTGCTTCCGTATTTTTTTGCAATGAGTTTTTATAGTAACTCTTTTCAACAAATTTTATTACAAGTTCGTTTTGCTTTGTAAAAAATACAGTACTATTTTAGAGAGGATGGTTTTCCTATGAATAATCAGGAAGAATTAATAGAAACAGAATATAATCGTGCAGTAAATCTTTGGAATGAAACATACTCAGAATGTAAGCTTGTAGACTTGAAAGGCAAACCTCTTTCTGTTGAACCTATGTTTGATATTTGTCTTGACATATTTGCAAGCAAATGTAAGAAAGTTTTGGACTTTGGCTGTGGAACGGGCGATATCATTTTCCAATGTTACGAATTTGGTAACACCGGCTACGGTCTTGGCGTTGACGTATCTGAAACCGGAATTAACTATGCAACAAAAATGGCAAAAATTAACAACTATGATAATCTGGAATTTAAAGTTGGAAATATTTCTGCTCTGGATTCTTATGAGGATGGCTCTTTTGATGGCATTATTTTGTCTAACGTTCTTGATGTAATGCCAAAAAATGTAGCTGCAGAAACATTTTCAAAACTTACACGTCTAATTCCTAAAGGTGGACTTATGTTTGTAAAACTAAACCCATATTATGAGGAAGGCTACCTTGAGTCTTTTGGATTTAAGCCTATTGCCAACAATTTGTTTGAAGAAGATGGGGTGCTTAGATACCGCGAAGTTGATACCGCCTCATGGAAGCAGGCATTTGAAAAATATTATGAAATAATACGTTATCTTGAATTTCCTTACCCTTGGCAGGAAGGAATGAACAGACTGTTTCTGTTGCAGAAGAAATAAAATTCATGTATGATATGTCCAAAAAGGGATTCATGCAAACAGTTGATTTTTGCTTTACGCTATGCTCGCAAAATTTCAAAAATCCGCCTATCGTTTGCAAAGAATCCCTTTTCCTGACATATCTAACAATATAATTAACTTATTACTCTTCAACCGAATCTACATCAATTATAATTTTGTTGCAATTCCTGCATAGATACGCGTCAACGTATGTCTGTGTTAGCATACTTGTAAGTTTTACACTTTTAGCACCCTTCTTTTCAGATTTCCATTTTAAGCTATATCTGTCTTGATTTATTTCACCTTTTTCCATTTTTGAATTGCAATATGGACATTTCATTTCCATCATTTATCACCTCATTTAATTTGCTTATAGTGCAAATTTCCCTTCTAAAATTCCAATCTTGTATCTGTTAAGATTTTTATTTTTTATCTGACATTAGTTTCTTAATACCATGTTTTAGTCCATCAACTGTTAACGGATACATATCTACCAGCTCACGTATCTTGCCTTCTGATTCCATCCAGTACATGCTGTCTGCCTGACTATGGAATGACGGATTGAGCCATATTGTATGTGGATATTTTTTTGCAAATATCTGCATCCATTCGTAGCCTGACAAGCCGTTGTTAGGACCGCTGTAGTTACCGTTTTTGTCATAAAACTCTTCCGGTGCCATACCTGCATCGCCTACAATTATGACTTTGTAATCCTTGTCATAATTCTTAAATGCCCAAGATGTGTCTATCCAGTCACCGCTATTACATTCCGGATTCTTGTACAACTTGGCATAAATACAGTTATGAAAATAAAAAGTTTTTACATCCTTAAAATGGTTCGCCTTGTGAACTGCCTGAAATAGTTGATTGCACAACTCGCTGTAAGGATACATTGATCCACCACTGTCAAACAAAAGCATTAACTTAACTGTATTCTTTCGTGGCTGCTGAAATTCAATTTTCAAATAACCACCCTGATTACATGTTGAGTCGATTGTTCCATCTATATCTAATTCCGTTTTTGGCAAATCAAGCTTTCTTGAATACTGGCGAAGCTCCCTTAAAGCAACCTGAAACTGACGCATTGTAAGCTTTGTATCTCTACGAAAATCCTTGTAACGGCGCTCTCCCATTACTGCAAAAGCTGTCTTCATTCCTGCCTGGTCGCCAATCTTAATACCACCGGCAACTCGTCCGTTTCTACCAAACTCAGAGCCACCACCGCTACCAATCCAGTATTTACCACCGTTGTGCTCACTGTTCTGCTCAGCAAGTCTTTCCCTAAACATACGATGAACCTCGGCAGCTTCACGCTCTGATCTTGTATCAACATACCTGTCAGGATCTGTCATCTCTCCCATCTCACTGTCAGTATGAAGCCATTCATTTATCTGATCCAAATTTAATTTTTTGTCTTTAATATTTTTAAAATACTCTAAGAAGCTGGCGTCTAATTTGTCATAGTCACCTTCATTTTTTACAAATATAGTACGACATAAGTAATAAAAATCCGTAAAATTAGAATGAGCCAGGTCTTTATCCAAGGCATCCATCAAAGTAAGCCATTCTGTTGTGGATATGTTAAGACCATTACTTCTCATAGTATAGAAAAAGGAAGTAAACATATTATTCCTCCATTCTATTACAGATTCATTCTTACTACTGTTTCTAAATCTTCATCCTTCTTAATAAGCACACCAAGATATGGTAATTTCTGCTCAATAGTATCAGGATCAACGCCACCTATCATTAACGCTCTAATCCAATCAATAAATTCTGACGTACTTGGCTTCTTTCTAATATCTCTAATATTTCTGATTTTGTAGAAAGTCTTCATTGCCTGCTCCAAAAGATTCTCTTCCAAATTTTCAAAATGAGCATTTACAATAAGCTTCATTAATCTTTCGTCAGGGAAGGTAATATAATGGAAAATACAGCGTCTAAGGAAAGCGTCCGGCAATTCCTTTTCTGCGTTAGATGTAATAATAACAATTGGTCTAACCTTTGCCTTAACTGTTTCTTTAGTTTCATTAATATAAAATTCCATCTTGTCCAATTCCCAAAGCAAGTCATTAGGAAATTCCAAATCTGCCTTGTCAATTTCATCAATTAACAAAACAACCTGTTTATCTTTCTTGAAAGCCTCGCCAAGCTTTCCAAGTTTAATATATCTTGAAATATCGTCAACACCCTCTACACCAAACTGGCTGTCGTACAAACGCTGAATTGTATCGTATATATACAAACCATCCTGAGCTTTAGTTGTTGATTTAATATTCCAAATAAGCAGTTCCATATCCAATGATTTAGCTACTGCTTCTGCTAACATAGTCTTACCTGTTCCCGGTTCACCTTTAATCAATAAAGGCTTCTGCAATTTAGTAGCCACTTCCACAGATGCCATTAAATCATCTGATGCCACATAAGTATCTGTTCCTGTAAATCTTGTTTCTTTTGACATTTAAAAATTCCTTTCGCCGGTTTTACTTTTTTTCGCTATTTGCGTAAATTATAACATATGAAACAAATAAAATCATTTTATTTATTAAACAAATTAATATTTATGAATTATTAAATTTAATATTTGTTAATTATCAACTTTAATCTCTTGATGCACTTGTCAATCCATTAAATTAACAATCTGATAATCTTTAGTAATCTGTAAATGTTTATTTTTTTTCATTCATAGATTTCACGATTTCACCAAATCGCTCCACAACCTTTCCGTAATTCTCCTTAAAATGAGGATACAGACAATCGCTGCAATCCTTAATCCCATTATCCAAATACCTAAAATTGCCACCACACTTATTGCCCAAAGTATAAAGAGGACAATAGCAAAATAAACAATTAAAATTATTTTCATCAGCATTCTTGTGACAAGGGAAAAATTCACATTTCCTATGAGAAAAATAGGAAAATTCTTTTTCCTCCCAATATTTCTTAGACATCTCTTCCTTTTTATCCATATTTTTCAAAAAAACTCCTTCTTTTTTTACAATATTCACTTTTATTTCATATCTAATTCACAAAATAACCACACTTTCACTCTATACTATAACCATAGCAAACGAAAAACAGTTTTTATTCAAAAGTTTAAAAAGCTATTTTAAAAAGATTCATAGTTCGATTAAATTCGAATTGACATATATTAGTTTTTTATTTTCTACTCCTTCTTATTAGAACATCCTTCCCTCGGATGTTCTAATTTTTTTTACAGCCTTCAAGGTCATACTCCACCTGTGCTTGCACAAAGGTGGAGTAATGACCTTAGAAGGCGCCCCAAAATGAGTAATATCGTGAAACAACAGTTTCACGATATACGAATTTTGGGGGCACAGATTGCTTTGGCAATCTGTGTAAAAAAAATATTTTGAATTACACTTCCAAAAAATCCAATCCATCCCCAGAATTCAAAAACATCATCATAAGATAAGCCCCTCGAAGTGTTACTCTTTCTTCCTTTAATATTCTCTTCACCTGCTCCTTATCTGCCAGCATAACCTGTATGCGCTCGGCACTTTCAAGCTGCTGCTCCACTTCTTCAACGTGAATTGTTCCAAAGACTGTGCCATTTGACTCATCTGTAAAACCCGGTCCCATATAAAAAGGTCTTCTAAATGCTTCATTACCACCTTTATATACTTTCAAATCGAAACCTGTTTCTTCCTTAATTTCTCTAACAGCCGACTGCTCTGCCATTTCTCCCGGATCTATGATTCCTGCTGGAAGTTCATAAATATATTCGTCCAAAGGATATCTATATTCCTTAATTACTAATAATCTTGGTTTTTCCTCATCTGTTACGGCATAAACAACAATGCCCTCAGGAGTATTGTCTTTAGTTTTTAATTTAATATGTTCTTCATCTCTTCTTGATACAAAATAATAGTCAAAGACTTTTCCTTCTCTATCTACCGCATCTAATTTGTATAAATTAAGAAATGGATTATCTGATTGTTTCTTCACCTTTTTATAATTAGACATAAAAACCTCTCTACATTATCCTTAAATCTTTACTCTTAAAAAGACCGCTTACTTTCTATGGTAAGTGGTCTCTTTGATATTATGCAACTATAATTGTATATGCCTTTAAAAATTCTTTTCCCGGCTCTACTTTATTTATATTGTTCTTCTGTGAAATTTCCTTATTAAAACCTCTGTCGTCACAACGTCCCATCCATGGCTCTAAGCATACAAATGGAGCATCCTTAACTGACCAAATTCCGAAACTTGGGAACCCTTCACATTTCATTCCAACATAAGGTGTTCCATCCTTGTGACATACCCATGCTTCTTCAATCTGAGTTCCATCCAAAATAAGTGCATCATTGTCAAAAATTTCTTCATTTAATACATATGTATTATTTTCAAGCTTAAGTGTTCTTTTTTCTTCCGGAATTGCTGTTCCCATTCCGTCTTCTGTTTCTTTATCTACTAAAATATATTCTAACTGATCCTTGCCAGGGAATTTAAGAATATAATCTGACTTAACTTCATCTTTCTTGGCAAATCTAAATGCAGGATGAGCACCTATTGTAAAATACATTGTCTCATTTCCTGTATTTTCAACCTTCCATTCAACTTTAACTTCTTTACCTTCTAAGTAATAATTAATAAATAGTTTAAAATCAAAAGGGTATTTCTTCTTTGTTTCTTCTGATGAATTTAACAAAAAAGATACCATACTATCTGTGCTTTCCACACATTCAAAAACACTATCCCTTGCAAATCCATGCTGGCTTGTAGTATATTCCTCTCCATTAATCAGCATCTTGTTCTTGTATGTTTTACCTACATTAGGGAAAAGAACCGGTGAATGTCTCTTCCAAAACTCAGGATTACCTTCCCATATAATGTCTGTTCCATCTTCCTTATTGTAAATTTTTGTAATCTCTGCTCCGTCTTCTGATGCTTCTACCAAAAGATACTGATTTTCCAATTTCATTAAAAGTTCCTCCTTTATTTTTCCTTTCAATTTTACTTTGATTTTATATTGATTATTAATTTTAATCGCATAAATTTTTTATTTAAAATTATTATTTAATTCCTGTTATATTTTAACGACTTTCTTTTTTGTTTTTATACTTTCTGACATAAACTACATTCCTTTAATCTTTTTATTATTTCTCAAATACCTTATCATTATCCCAATACTCTTCTACGTAAGCTTCAAATTCTTTCTGTGGTAACGGTTTTGAAAAATAATATCCCTGTATGTAATCGCAGTCATTTTCTTTCAAAAATTCAACCTGCTGGTCTGTCTCTGCGCCTTCCGCAACAATTTTTGCGCCTATTCTATGAGCCATTCCAATAATTGATTTTATTATTTCCCTTGTTTTTTCACTGGACTCAATCTTTCTTACAAATCCCATATCAAGCTTTAATATATCGAAATCATAACTTTGCAACATACTAAACGATGAGTATCCACTGCCAAAATCATCAAGCATAATTTTTGCATTTCGCGACTTAAATTCATCAAGAACATTTTGTCTGTTCTCGGCTATTGCCGCATATGATGTTTCTGTTATTTCATATCGAACAACATTTTGTGGCGTAGGATTTTGTTGCAAGTCATCTAAAATCCAATCAATCATTTTTGTGTCATAAAAATCCATCCATGAAAGGTTCATTGAGATTGGAATATTAGTTTTTCCTGACTTTCTTCTTCTTTCCTGATAATTTTTCACTGTCTTAATAACAAACAAATCAAGAAGTGAAATCTGTCCACTATCCTCTAATGCCGGTATGAATACTGCAGGAGATATTAATTTATCTCCCTGATATTTCCAACGTATAAGAGCCTCTGCTGAAGCCATTTTTCTGGTTTTTGCATCAAAAACCGGCTGAAGATAAACTTCAAACTCTCCTTTTTTCATTGCAGTTTCAAAATTTCTAACTACCATATTAGAACTGATATACTGTTTTCTTATTGAGTTATCAAATATTTTATATGGTTTTACATAACCATCCTCAATATTTTCACTGGACATCTTGGCACTATCATACATTTCATTTATTCCGATATTTTTATCTTCTATATAGTAAATACCAACAAGACTTTGTATCTTAATATCCATTCCCTTATATTCAAAATCCTGTGTGCAAAACTCTATTAATTTCTTCCAATTAATATTTCTTCTTTCTACTAAACATCCAAAATGATCTGATTGAGTTCTCCCCAGCGTTAATGGTTCCAATTCAGAATTCTTAAGCCTTGATGCATAATTCTTTAGAATATAATCGCCACCTTCTGTTCCTACTGAATGGTTAATTGCCTTAAAACTTTTCAGGTTAAAATACATCATGGCATATTTTGTTACGTCTTCTGCTTTTTCAATAATATCTTTCGCCTTATTATGGAAGCCACTTCTGTTGTATAAACCTGTTAGAATGTCCATGTGCGATTCATTAGTTGCATCTTCAACAGTTATAAGCACACACTTGTATTCCTTAATAAACCATCTGAACTGAATCTTTGCTATTTTGATGTTATTGCCTATCTTATATTCAATAGTTTCAAAATACTGTTCGTCTTTTTCAAGTTTTTGCATTATTACATCTTTTGATAACATATTATAAAATTCAGATTTTGTTTTTTCGTCAATATAAATGTCAGCCATATTTTTGCAGAACTGATCATAATCTCTATATCTATTTTTTAATTTTGATGTTTCGTTATCATTTTCTCTCTTAACATATATAGAATTATTTACTAGGTCAGCAATTCCTGTAATAACGTAATTCTTGCTGTAAAACAAATCTAATGTCATTCTGTCCATTTTCGCATCTGTTATGTCTTCAATAATGAAGAATCCTTCAATTTCACCATTAATTACATTCTTATACAGTGCTAATGTCATTTTTAATACAAATCTATATCTTTCTTCCAAAACACATGCGCAAACAAAACTCTGGTTTTCATCATCTTCAACATACGAATCTATTAGTTTCTGTTTATTAAATTTATTATGAAACTGCTCTCTTTCTTCCGGTACTATCATATAATCTTCAAGAGCTTCCATAATTTCATCTACTGTTTTGTATTTTTCTTTTTCGATTAATTCATTATAATTATTATCTATATAGCTAAAAGTATTTTCTGAAAGATTCAAGTGCAAAATAGTTTTAACATTGTCATTTAAATTACTTAAAAATCTTGCACTTTTCTTAAATACCATTACCCGTTCCTGGTTAAGCTTAATAAGCTTTGTAACATCCAGAAGTGTCACAATGTTGGCATTTCTACATCCCCACATTGTCTTTTCGACACTAAACTGATAATATTTTTTTGTTCTTTTATCATATTTTAATTTTATACCAAAAATATTCTCATCTTTATTGGCCTCAGGATCCAAAACTATACCTGAATCACTATTAAAATTTTTTCCATAAAGATTGTTTCTTTCAACATTAAACTTGCGGCAAAAACCATCACTGGCATAAAGTATTCGACTATAATCTGAATTACATACATATATAACCTGCTTTGATGCCATAATTAAATTCTCGTATTTCTTATACAAGTTAAGAGTTCCCGCAACTCTTTTCTGTATTTCAAACATATCAAAAGGATGTGTAAAATAATCCATTGCACCTAATTCGTAGGCTTTCTCAATGCTTTCGTGATTATCTTCCGCTAAAATCACAATTACCGGAATACGTTCAATAACATATTCTTCATTCATCCATTCCAATACCTGATATCCGTTAGTTTCAGGCATATTTAAATCCAATAGAAGTGCTGAAAATGAATCTTCTTCCTTCTTTAGTAACTCGATTGCTTCTGTTCCATCTTTTGCTTCTGTAACAATATATTCATCTCCGAGGATTTCTTTCAGAATTTCTCTATTCATCTTGGAATCATCCGCAATTAGTAATCTATTTTTTTCTCTTGATTCCTTTATCATAAGTATTCACTTCCTCCACTTCATTCTTTCGTTTTCTATCTCTTTCTATATTTTAACATAAATGTCTAATTTTTCGTAGCATTGCTTTGCTTATTTTTTCGCTAAAAATATACAGCTTTTAATACGCTATTTTTGTTTATTTTTTATTGATTTTTTCTTATTATTTTGCTATCATATCAAAGGATTATATAAGTTCATGATATGGATGAACGTTTCTACTAACTGCCGCAAATGGTTATCTATAATCTTTATTATAGGTGAATTTTATTTTGCGGTATTTTTGTGTGCAAAAAAGTATTTTTAATTTACTTTAATTATTACATTTAGGAGGATTTTGAATGAAACATTATGATGTTATTGTAATTGGTGCCGGACCGGGTGGTATTTTTGCCACATATGAATTGGCAAAAAAGCAGCCTGAACTTTCTATTGCTGTTTTTGAAGCCGGACATAAGTTATCAGGAAGAAAGTGTCCTATTGATGGTGACAAGATTCCTAACTGCATCAATTGTAAAAGCTGCTCTATTATGAGTGGTTTCGGTGGTGCCGGAGCTTTTTCTGATGGTAAATATAATATTACCAATGATTTTGGTGGCACTCTTTATGAACACATCGGTAAAAAACAGGCCATTGAATTAATGAAATATGTTGACGAAATTAACATGGAACACGGTGGAGAAGGCACAAGACTTTTCTCAACTGCCGGAACTAAGTTTAAGAAGATTTGTATGCAGAACAAGCTTAAACTTCTTGATGCTTCTGTTCGTCACTTGGGAACTGACATTAACTATGTTGTTCTTGAAAATTTATATGACGAATTAAAAGATAAGGCTGATTTTTACTTTGACACACCTGTTTCTTCAATTACTCATTTAGATAACGGCTATAGTATTCATACTGAAGATGAAGATTTTGAATGTAAAGATTGTATTGTTTCTGTAGGTCGAAGCGGAAGCAAGTGGATGGAACAGGTTTGCCACGAAATGGATATACCTACTAAGTCTAACCGTGTAGATATCGGAGTTCGTGTTGAGCTTCCTGCTGTTATCTTTTCTCATCTTACTGATGAATTATATGAAAGCAAAATTGTTTATCGTACACAGCAGTTCGAAGACAATGTACGTACATTCTGTATGAATCCACACGGTATTGTTGTTAACGAAAACACTAACGGTATTGTTACTGTTAACGGACACAGCTATGAAGGTGAAGAAATGCAGACTGAAAATACTAACTTTGCCCTTTTGGTTGCTAAGCATTTCTCTGAGCCTTTCAAAGACAGTAACGGATATGGTGAAAGTATTGCCCGTCTTTCTAATATGCTTGGCGGTGGCGTAATTGTTCAGCGTTTCGGTGACTTAGTAAGAGGTCGTAGAAGTACTGAAAGCCGAATTGAAGAAGGACTTGTTACTCCTACTCTTTCAGCTACTCCAGGTGATTTAAGCCTTGTACTTCCAAAGCGTATCTTGGATGGAATCATTGAAATGATTTATGCCTTAGATAAAATTGCTCCAGGTACAGCCAATGATGATACATTGCTATATGGTGTAGAAGTTAAGTTCTACAATATGGAAGTTGAACTTAATGACAATCTTGAATGTAAATATGACGGATTATATATTATCGGCGACGGAAGTGGTGTTACACATTCACTTTCACATGCTTCAGCCAGTGGTGTGTATGTTGCAAGACATATATGTGAAAAGGCAGAATAAGGGGAGAAGATTAATGTTGCAGGGAGGATGTAGCATTATTGGAAAGCCACGACGGATTTGCGTCGTGGCTTTTGCTTTTGAGATTAGTTTCTATTTGTGTTTTTTGAAGATTTTCGCTCCATTTTCCGTACAAAGTCGTCCGTGGAGATGTCCACACTCTGGGGACAGTATAAGTTGTTTTTTCGGTCACGACTACGTGTCATAGAGCGAAAACGTTGTATGACACGTAATTATTGAATTTTAGCTTGTCCTTTCGGCTGAATTTACGTGTCGGTGAGCCGAAACGTTGTACCACACGTAATTACTAGAAATTTCATTAATATTTCGAGAATAATTACGTGTCAGTGAAAGGAAATGTTATATGACACGTAACTGGAATCGGCATTACGCATAGTTTAATCAGTCTCTTTATTTACATAAATCAACTGATTATCTATTTTCTTAATTCTGCCAATTAATCTGCTGTTCCTTTATTAGCGGATATCTGACTACTTCCGCGCCATCTAAGTTTTCTCTGTTCATATCAACTGCTGTTATCTGCTGATTATCATATGTTGTATAATAATAAATTCCCTTTTTAGCATTGCAACATGAAGTGTACAATGTGATTTCGTACTTATCTTCTGCTACTTCACAACAGCCTCTCTGCTGATCAACAGAGCCCAAAATATGGAAGAACTGGCTTACACTTTCTGCCTCTGAATTACCTGAAACAGAATTCATCTTTGTGAAGGCAACCTTAGCAAAACGTGAGGCTGATGATAAGTCTCCCGGAAGTCCTAACGCTCCCATTCCTCTGCTGTAAGTTGTCAAATCAAGTTCTGATGCGAATTTGTTTTCTGGCTGTCTTGGGGACAGGTTCATGTAATTGTTTAACATAAACATCTGCTGTGGAAATGGTGGATTGTTAGTCAACACTCCTACAGGATTGTCATAAACCTTTAATCCTTCTGCCACAGGTTCTACAGTTATGGATTCTTCACTGTCTGAAATAATCCAATGTAACTGAGCTGATGGCAACTGCTCACTAAAAGGTGTTGAAACAAGATTCATTCTGTCTATAAGTTCTCTCGCCTCTTTAACTGACTGGCATCTACCAAGAATCCATGGAATAAATTCAAACTGGGCTATATTGTCCCTGCCCTCTTCAATAGGCTGAAACTTAGCATTGCCCACAAAATTAAGCCCTGCCATTCCAAGTCCCTTCTCATTAATTCCATCATAATACAATGGGTACCCTCCTGCCACATATGCCATACCGATAATTGCATAATGGCTCTCCAATATTCCCATATGTCTAAAATCAAATCTATAATTTCTAGGTGTTATTGTCACCTCATCACCATATGAAAATTCATAATCTAAGGTTCTTCCAAAATAAAAATCCTTTGTTTTATAAGTTGCTGCTGTACACATATATTCACTATCATTTCTGTTTAAATAACGCCAATTAAATATTTCAGCATATTACTTAAACTTTGAAATTGCTCCTTTCCTGTTTTAATCACTATATTGTTTTCCAAGTCTTTCCACCTCTGACTTTACCTTTTCTACAACATCATCCGGTCCCACTATTTTCACTCCGTTTCCTAATGAAAATACCCAGGATATAAACTGATTGCTTAATATAACCTTAACGTTTGTGGTAAAATGGTCTTCATCCTTTTTTATAAACATTGTATCTTTTCCAAATCTGTCTATAATAACTCCTGCCATTTTATTTTCACATTCTAATTTTACTATTTCCTCTTCTCCTGAATACATACCAAATAATTTTTTGGCATAATGTGCCACGTCTGTATTCTGTTCTCCAAAGCATTCTTCACCCTGTCTTAGTTTGTCCAAAATATTAATGTTAAGCATTTTATCAACTCTAAAATGTTTAATTTTGTTATCACTTGAATCAACAGCCACCATATAATAGTTTTCATCATCCCAGCTTAAGGCCCACGGGCTTACCTCATAAGGCTTTCCGTCTTTTTTCAAAACTTTTTCTTTCTTTACGTTCCATTGAAAATACTGAAAACTAATCATAGAATTTCTGTCAATTGCAGTATGAATGTAATCTACATTATAATAAATCTTCTCGTTATTTGTTTTTACACGCCCCGATACATAAACCTGATGCTGAAGCTTTGATGCACCATATTTACTTGTAAGCCCCTCTACCTTTTTGATTAATTCATTACTCTTCTTTTCGGTAATAAATTTGGCAGACTGTACTGTATCTACTAATAATTTTAATTCTGCCAGTTCAAACTGCCTTCCGGCAAGATAATAATAATACGTTCTATTATGCTGTTCACCAATAATGTCATATCCATACTGACGCAGGCTCTCAATGTCATTGTAAAGACTTTTTCGCTCTGCCGTTATTCCATATGAATTCAGCTCGCTAATAATGTCGTTCATTGTTATACTATGCTCATCATCAGTTTTTTCCATAAAAATCTTAATTAGATATACTATTTTCAGTTTCTGATTATTTCCCTTTGCCATACATACCTCCTTGCCCCTAAGCAGGTCTGTTTCTTTTATTAAAAGTATAATTCTATTCTACACCAAATCCATTGTTGATTCTATGTAGCAAAGTAGACAATTTTCTCTCTAAATATATATTAATGATGTTGAAAAAATTAATCTGTTAATGATTGTTTGTACTTTTCCAGTCCTGAATAACCTGGTTTATTGTATTATAATCCCTTTGAAAAAGTTCTTCACTAATCTGCCTGTGTAACAAATCCCACGGCACCTTCTCCATTATCTTTGTTATAACAAAATCCTTGCTCCTCTGTTTGTACTTAGGCATACCGTTAATCTCCTGTATATGGGAAAGTTCCGGTCGCCACAATATACTTAGCTTACGCTTCATCTTATAAGTTCTTTGGGCACGCTTATTAATTTCCGGCTCTCTTAAAACATTAAATTCCACACTTTCTTCCTTACTAATCGCCTCAATAATTCCCCAGTATTCCGGAACATGTTCTTCAATATGCTTTGAGTGGCTACTTCCCACAACCACATAATTATAATCAAAAAACTTATTATAATCCTTCACCTGTCTTGCAAGCCTTGCATATGTATCCGCATCACTTTTGATTTCCACGCCAATAAGCTTCTCTTCAAGAACAAGCATTACATCAGCTCTTGATTTTGCAATCTGCTTTTCTTCTATTATTCGTACCTTACCGAATTTTTCATCAAAAAAATCAAATAACGGCTCTCTTATATCCTGATCTTTTAACATTTCGTTCCTCTATTACACGTCCTATCCAACACATTCTATATTATATATGTTATTCTCTGTTATATTTGATATTCTGTAATTCTAATCTCTCTATTTCGTGGACTTTGCCTTTGGATAAATTCTCTCCATTCTGCCATCATCAAAATGACTATCCATAACCTTCTGCCATTGGGAAGTTGCACTTATGCCCCTATCTCTCTCATCATATCTGATTAAGGCTAAGCTTGATGCACCACAATTTATTACCATAAATATTATCAAAATCCATGTGACAATTTTGCCCCATAGCATTGGTAATAATTCTATTGCTCTAGATATGTATGGATAAAGTTTTTTAAACCAGACAACTGCTGCTATGCCCCAGAAAAAACAATACAACAGATTAATTCTACCACCCAAGTTAAAAGGAATATCGCTATAGTCCCAAAATACTTTTCCAAAAACTATCTCCGTAAAAACGCTGCACAAATATTCATAAGCGCCACCAAGGAGAGTGCCTACCGCAAATAAGAAGCTGTCGCTTTTGTCTTTATATTTATAAAGCATCTGAGTAACCACAGCTATTGCAAGTCCCCAGACAATACTAAAAGGTCCCCAAACCACACTGCTTCGGCTCATCCACACGCCTTCAGTTATTCTGCAAAAAATAGTTTCCGTTATATCACCAAGAAAAGCTCCTATAAAAAACAACAATACTATTTTATAAAAACTACATCCGTAGGCAAAAACCTTAGTTTCACTTTCTTCTTTTGACTGAACTTTTATATTTTCAGTTTTTTGTGCTTTAGGATAAGCTTTGTGAATACGTCCGTCTACAAAATTGTAAATTAAAGTTCCAAGTTTTACCCTAACGCTGTCTATCTTATCATTGGCACTTTCCCATTTTTTTAAATTTTTGCTTTTTCCTTTTAACAAAAGATAAGATGCCAATATGTCTACTATCATTACCCCTACAAGAACTAATAAAATGACGTTCATTAACAGTTCCGGCAAAATTGTAAGAATTTTTAATGTAATCTTATTTCCCCATTTTACAATAACATAACCTAAAAATCCCCAAAACACTGAAACAGGAACGCATACGTATCCGTCAAAATTCCATTTAATATTGGAGTAATCCCACCAACGTTCTTTAAATGCCAATTCAATAAGATGTCCTGCTATCCACTCAACTACAGTGGCATAAATCATTGCAAATAAAAATAGCCAGATTCCTGTTAATTCCTGTAAACCCACCGTAATTATTACTGCTGTTATTCCATAAAGAACACAAAAAGGTCCATTAACCAAACCTCTGTTAGCGAATTTTTTCTGTTTTAATGATGCTGACACTGTTTCAAATAGCCATCCCAGAAATGAATATATAAAAAACAGCCATAATAAATCATAGACAGTAAAATGTATCATTGTCTTTCTCCTCTTGTATAAAACCCGGGTACAAAATACGCACCCGGGTTCTTTATTTAAACATATATTGTTCTGTATATTTATATGACACTTATATGTGTCTTTTGACCTTTAAATTAGATCTGTGGTCCTGCTGAAACTAAAGCCTTACCAGCTTCATTTCCTTCATACTTAGCAAAGTTCTTGATGAATCTTTCAGCTAAGTCCTTAGCCTTAGCTTCCCATTCTGAAGCATCAGCGTAAGTATCTCTAGGATCAAGGATTCCTGTATCAACACCTGTAAGTTCTGTTGGAACTTCAAAGTTGAAGTATGGAATCTGCTTTGTTGGTGCATTTAAGATGTCACCGTTTAAGATAGCATCGATGATACCACGTGTATCCTTAATTGAGATACGCTTTCCTGTACCATTCCATCCTGTGTTAACTAAGTAAGCCTTAGCTCCATTCTTTTCCATCTTCTTAACTAATTCTTCAGCGTATTTTGTTGGATGAAGCTCTAAGAAAGCCTGTCCGAAACATGCTGAGAATGTTGGTGTAGGTTCTGTAATTCCACGTTCTGTACCAGCAAGTTTTGCTGTAAATCCTGATAAGAAGTAGTACTGTGTCTGAGCTTCTGTAAGGATTGATACTGGTGGTAATACTCCAAATGCATCTGCTGATAAGAAGATAACGTTCTTAGCTGCTGGTGCAGATGAAATAGGTCTTACAATGTTTTTGATATGATTGATTGGGTAAGATACACGAGTATTTTCTGTTACACTCTTATCTGCAAAATCAATCTTTCCTTCAACATCAAGTGTTACGTTCTCAAGAAGAGCGTCACGTCTGATTGCATTGTAGATATCTGGTTCTGATTCTTTATCTAAGTTGATAACCTTAGCGTAGCATCCACCTTCAAAGTTGAATACGCCGTTGTCATCCCAACCATGTTCATCATCACCGATAAGTAAACGCTTAGGATCTGTTGAAAGTGTTGTCTTACCTGTTCCTGAAAGACCGAAGAAGATTGCTGTGTTTTCACCGTTTAAGTCAGTGTTAGCTGAGCAGTGCATTGAAGCAATTCCCTTAAGTGGAAGGAAGTAGTTCATCATTGAGAACATACCCTTCTTCATTTCTCCGCCGTACCATGTATTAACGATAACCTGTTCACGGCTTGTGATATTGAACACAACTGCTGTTTCTGAGTTAAGTCCTAATTCTTTATAGTTTTCAACCTTGGCCTTTGAAGCATTGTATACAACAAAGTCTGGTTCGAAGTCTTTAAGTTCTTCTTCTGTTGGCTTAATAAACATATTTGTTACAAAATGAGCCTGCCAAGCAACTTCAACGATGAAACGGATTGCCATACGTGTGTCTTTGTTTGCTCCACAGAAAGCATCTACTACATAAAGTTTCTTATTTGAAAGTTCTTTAATAGCAAGATCCTTTACAGCAGCCCAAGCTTCCTTGCTTGCCTTGTGGTTATCATTCTTGTATTCATCTGTTGTCCACCATACTGTGTCTTTTGAATTTTCGTCTTCAACGATAAATTTATCTTTTGGTGAACGACCTGTATAAATACCAGTCATAACGTTAACAGCACCAAGTTCGCTTTCCTGTCCTTTTTCGTAACCTTCAAGTTCTGGTTTTGTTTCTTCTTCAAATAATGTTTCATATGAAGGATTGTACACGATTTCTGTTGTACCTGTGATACCATACTTGCTTAAATTGATTTCTGCCATCTTATTTAAACCTCTTTTCTTTAAATATAGTAATATAATGAACACCTGCTTGCGCCGGCTCTTATATCAACCTTGTGGAACTAAAAAACAAAGTTCCCTAATATGATATTATACATATTTTCGTTGTAAATTCAACTGAAATCGCCTTGTTTTTCCTTTATTAATAAAGTAAAGTGTTCAATTAATTAATGAAAGTGTTGGTTTTTTAGACTAATTGAAGTCTAACTTTTGTGGTTCACCTCACTCACAGCCTTTTTATTTTGTTCCTGTATATTTAAAGTTTCTATTTTTATCTTCTCATATAACATATACATCCCCTGCACTCCTGCCACAAAGGAAATCACATAGTACGGCATAATATACAGTGCCTTGCCTTCCCACAGGAAATGGAATATGAAGCCTCCAAGTACTGCCACCTGTAGTAACAGGTTCCAGATGGTAAGCTGTTTTCTTTTTGCTATAAGGTATGCAAGGTTTCCAAGCCAGATAAATATAAGATATAGTTTCATTATTACGAATATGATTTTGTTTGCTTTTCCCTTTTCTATACTTTTAGCTACCTTTGACCATTCTGCGTGATTATCCATTGCCTGAAGCATCCAGAAAGTTTGGAATGTTGGTTCGCACCACTGTGTTGTGATTTTATTTTTTGCGAAATCCACAAACTCTAATGGTTTGCTTTTAAACTCACTTAGTCGTTCACTTATGTTTTCTCCCGCTATTTCTGATGCTTTTTCACTGTCACGACCTGCGTTTATAAAAGTTGTCAAATTATAAGCGTTGTACCAGCCATCAACACCGCAACCTAACTCTTTTGTACCCTTCTGCAATCCCATGGCTATAAAGCATTTCGCCGGAACGCCTTTTGAAATAGTTACATTAGCCTTTTTTGCATAATACAGATTTACACATTTAGGCGCCATCAACGCTCCCATTAAGATTATTGAGAAAACTACATATTTTAATTTTTGTTCTTTTATTCCATAAAATAAAGTAACCAAAACTGCTGCAATTACAAAAATCAAACAATTGCTTTTGCTTATTGTTCCCATGCAGAAAGCCAGAAAACTTATTACAAAATTAAGGATTTTTCCATTTTCTTTTGCAAGGATAAGATTATAGAAGCCTACCAATGAGAAGAATAGTCCAAATATTGTTCCGTACACAAAGAAGCTATAGAAAATCAATGGGAAACATCCAAAGACCATAACCCAATACAGATTGTGGATTCTAATATTATCTGTCATTTTGGTTAGAATCTTATATAGCATATTGAAAATTCCTGCCATTGCAAGAACATTAAAAAGCATTATTGCGATGTAATTATCTTTTCCGAATATGTAATAAATAATTTGAATAATGCCGATTATTCCAAGCTGTTGCGGATATGCTACCAAATATCCTTCACCTGTAAGCTCGCTGTAATCTCCATCAAGAAAACTTGATGCAATTCTCTGAACAACACTTTGGTCACTTATAGGGTATGCCCTTGCCATAACTATGTATGCGATTCCAATTGCAATAACATATATTGTTGCAATATTGGCAAACTTCTTTGTATCCATTTTTAGTAATTTTGTATATCTGTCAATAATATACAGAATTGCAAAAATAGTTACCACATACAAAATTATCATAAGAATATTGTTAAGGCTATACTCTGCATATTCCTTGTAATCGTTAACTTTTATATCAATTTTTGTTGTTCCCAAAATATTAAAAATTGATAGAATCCCAAACATTGCCACAAGGATTCCCCATATTATTTTTTGAATTACATTTCCTGTTTTGTTAATTATTTCATTCATACTTTTCTCCGTTTCTTCTTTATTATTTAGATTACAGTGTCTAAGGTCTTATCCCACATATGCCGTGCAATTATGTTTTAACATGCTAATCTTATCTAATTATCAGCTGTTCCAAGGATTATACTTATCAATCTCTTGTTTAGCATTATTGTTCTGTTCCAAGGATTGATTATTACCCCCTCAATTTCATCCACTGTTAATGCTGATTGAAAAAGCTTATCCATATCTGTTAAAAAAGTAGATTTTACACTGTCGCCACCTTTTAACTCTTCATCAAAACCTGTAAAAGCCACCCACCAGTTTTTTCCGTCTGATGTTTTTACTGCCTGAACGTTCATTTCATTGCTTAATGGTGAAGGTTCAACTGCAATAATAAGCTGTCCCTGTTCTTTCATTCTTCTTCTGATAACTGTAAGTGCGTGCGCCAACAGTTCAGGTGTAGACTGACTTTGAAGTGTGGCAATGGCTTCTTCGATTTTTTCATTGCCCTGCAGTCCCTTGTCCACTTTTGAATTATCTTTATTCATATTTACTCCATTCGTAATTTTTATTTTCAAAATGATTCCTGATTAGTTTTTGAATCATTTATTCCTAATTATTAATTAAAGATTTTCCAATTATCTTAGATAAGATTTTGACCTTAGCATTTCTATTGCTTTGGAGGTCTTCTTGTCTGTGGCTATTATACCCTTTTTCCCCGATTTTTGAAACTTAGTTTTGTCGGCACTGCTTTTAACATTTATGCCAAGCAACTGGTTGTTGAAAGTTGAGCTGTCCTTAAAGTCAAATATGCACAACTGATTTTTTGCTCTTGTAACTGCCACGTAATAAAGTCTTCGCTCTTCCTCGTAAGTTTTTATTTCCTCATCTGTGGCTTTCTTTCTGTTGGCAACCACTTTTTCAGGAAAAACTCCGTCCTTTACATCCATTATGTATACCGTATCGTACTCCAAACCTTTGCTTGAGTGAATTGTAGACAAAGTAAATTTGCAATCATAATTGTTCTTTTTATTCTTTATAATCATTGCCAGTTCATCAAGACGATTTAGAAAATCTTCCGGTGTTTTCTCATTTGCTGCCAAAGCCTGGAGAATACTTATCTTGCCATCTTTTATTTTTGCTCTTTCAAGATAAGCAGAATAGCCCATGAAATTAACAATTCTATAAACTGCTTTGTAGGCCGACTCTTCTAAAATGCTTTCTATATGAGTCTTCATTGCCTTTAGACTTTTCTCCGTGCCTTTTGGGATTCTTCCATATCTTAATGCACTGTCAATTACGGGAATGCCTTTTTCTTCACTTATACGGCAGGCTTCAATTGCTCCCATTTTGCTTAAATATGTTCCGATTTTAAAATATATCTGCATAAAGATTTCCGTATCCTTTGGATTTTCTGCAAATCTTATTATGTTTTTTATGTCTGTAACTATTTTGTGATTGAAAAACGTCAGGTCAGCGTTTTTGATTTTGTAATCAATGCCACTTCTCTCAAGCATATCCACAACTGGAATTATGCTTTCATTATCTCTGTACAAAACTGCCGTATCCACGTTGCAGTTTTCTGCCACCTTTGTTAAATAGCTATACTGAGACTTTCTTGTTTTTACTTCAATAAGTCGAATATCTTTTGCCATACCCCTTGAAGCTTTCATATTTTTCTTGTGTCTTAATTTGTTTTTCTGAATAAATCTGTCTGCTGCACTTACAATTGCTCCGTCAGACCTAAAGTTTTCTTCCATTAGAAGAATTTTTCCTTCAGGATAAGTTGACTCAAAAGAAAGCAATGCTTCCGGATAAGCCGCCCTAAATCCGTAAATACTCTGATCCTCATCCCCAACCATAAACAGCTTCTTATTTTTCATTGCAAGTATTTCAATAATTTTGTGCTGGATTTTTGATGTATCCTGTGCTTCGTCCACGCAAATATATTGGTACATATTTTGAAAATATTCCAAAACCTGTGGTGTGGTCTTTAGCATTGTGTAGGCATAAACCATTTGGTCGTCATAATCCATTAATGACTGTCTGCGAAGTTCCCCACAATATGCCTTGTAAATTTCAGCAAGTGGCAGGTTTTCCTTCTTGCCAAGGCTTTCAATTTCTTCATTTGAAAGCATCATGTTTTTTATGTATGTAATCAGGGTAATAACTGTCTGCAAGTCATTTTCCGACGGATATTCGTTAAGTTCTTTCTGATAAATCAAAGACAATATTTTAGATTTAAAGCCTTCTTCCGTAATCAGGTCGAAAGCCTTTCTGCCGATGCAATTTCCGTAATAGTTAATTATTTTTGAACAAATTCCGTTAATTGTTCTAAACTCAAGTCTTGCCGCCAGCTGTTCACCAAACATTGTTTCAAATCTCTGTCTCATGTAGTTAGTTGCCGCAACTGTATATGTAACAGTGAGAATTGATTCAGGCTCTATTCCAAGACAATAAATCATATACCCCAGTCTTGTAACAAGAACCGTTGTCTTTCCACTGCCCGGAACTGCTAAAAGCAGTGTAGGATTTTGAACCGACTGCACTGCTTTTAACTGTTGATTATTTAGTTTTATATTAAACTGTTCCTTAAATTGCTCTAGCGTCATCTTTTTCATAATCAATAAACATTAAGAAGAAAGCAAAGAATAAAATTACTGAGCAACAAAGAATTGCTCTTTCGTGGAACATATGTATAAAGAAGTTACCGATTACTGCCCCGGTTACGAAGCATACAATAATTCCATAATATAATACTGCTTTCTTAAAATCTTCCTTATCTTTTTTGCGAATGAAATTACAAAGGTTCTGTGTACCACTTCTCAAATTTCCTATACACATAGTTGTGGCAATTCCGTTACCTCTGATTTTTCTAAAACTTTCAACCTGTATTCCGCAGGCAAAAGATGTAAGTGAGTTGGCTATAAGGTTCATGTCAAGTGGAATAAAAGCTACGCCCACAAGTATAATTCCCTCAAATAAAACAGCCACCTGTCTCCAATGTAAAAGGTCTCTTTCTTTGGCACGAACAAGCTCTGCTATGGCAATTCCTATTGCAAAAGCAAAAACCGGGAAGAAGTAATGAAGCGCTCCCCTAAGATTTCCCTCTGATAAATTTACACCAAACAGCAGCATGTTTCCTGTCTGGGCATTGGCAAAAACCTGATCCCTCTGTATGTAAGAGTACGCATCCATAAATCCACCTGAAAGTGCAAGAAGTATTCCAAGTTTTATAGTCTCTGACATCTGCCTTGTCTGTTTCATAATAATCAACTCCTATAATCATTTCTAATATTATCGTATAATTATTTATATATTTTTTTCATTTCCAAATTTTTAGGATTCTTTTTTTGCATTAATATAATTCATAATAAGCTCTGCCGTCTTTTCAAAACCAATCTTACCTGTATCAAGGCAAAGCTGATATTCTTTTGCATCTCCCCACACTGTGTCAGTGCAATATTTATGGAAAGATGTTCTTTTCTCGTCAACTTCTTTTATATACTTTTCCGCCTCTTTTTCTGAAATTCCGTCTCTTTCCATAAGATGTTTTATTCTAAATTCTTTGTCCGCAAAAAGATATACTGATGTAACATCCTTGCTATCTTTGTATATTATATTAGCACATCTTCCAATAATTATGGCGTCTTTGTTTTCGGTAATAGCCTTAACAAGTTTTAATGACCTATCCATTGGCTTCGTATTTCCAAACCCCATTGCTATTCCATATAAAAGACTATTAATAGGTACTTCATTAAAAAAATTACTGTGTTCTTCAGCCTGTCCTAGCTGCTTTGCTTCTTCAAGCAATTTCTTTTTGTCAAAAAGTTCCATGCCAAGTTTATTAGCCAATATTCTTGCAACTTCATGTCCGCCGCAACCACATTGTCTTGCAATTGTAATTATCATAATATGCCTCCTATCCGCACCTCTTCAATACTCGGTGGGATTATTGCTTAATAGAATTTCCAAATTAATTTCTTATTAAATAAAAATCTGTCCGCCATTATTATAACTCTTTATATAAAATTTGCAAAAACAGATGCTCCTACCATTGTGCAAATTCCTGCTATTACTATTGAAAGGCTGCTCATTGCCCCTTCAATCTCGCCCATTTCCATTGCTTTTGCAGTACCAATGGCATGGGAAGACGTTCCCAGAGCTATTCCCTTTGCCACAGGATTTGTTATTTTAAATATTTTGCAAACTGCCTCACCACATATGTTACCAAGAACTCCTGTAATGATTATTACCGCAACTGTAATTGTAACATATCCACCAAGTTCTTCTGAAATTCCCATTCCAATTGCTGTTGTAATGGACTTAGGCAACAATGTTACATATTCTTCATGACCGAAATTAAATATTAAAGCAAATACAAATATGCAAACCAAACTTGTAAGTACACCTGAAATTATGCCTGCAAATATTGCTACCATATTCTCTTTAAGTAATTTAATCTGCTGATACAAAGGTATTGCAAGACATACTGTTGCCGGTGTTAAAAGATAACTTAAATACTGTGCGCTTTTGTTGTAATTATTATAATCTACCCTAAACAAAATCAGACAGCATATTACAAATATTATTGAAATTAAAAGTGGGTTAAAAATAGCTGACTTAAATTTTCTTTTTAATAATAAGCCTAACTCGTATCCCATTACACTTATTACTACACCTATTGTTGTAGAATTAATTATCATCTGATTCATGTTTTTTTCTCCTCTTTATCACATACTGGGTTACTTTTCCTGACACAGCCATTACAAGGACTGTTGACACAAAAGTAATAATTATAAGTGGAATAAGCATGGTTTTAAGCTGTTTCCAATAAACAACTATTCCTACTCCCGATGCAATAAACATTAAAGGCATTATTTCTATTAGAAAAGTTCCTGACTCTTTTACATCGTCTACTTTCACAATGCCTGTCACAAGCAAAACCATCATCAGACACAATCCATAAATACTTGACGGTATTGCCAACGGAATTAAATATTTTAGAATTTCACCTATACAGGTTACTAACATAATAATCCCAAATTGTCTCATATATTTCATAATTTTCACCCTTCTTTCCACAAAACGCGACAGCCTTAACTGTCGCGTCTTTAATAATACATACTTTTTTTAATTATGTACATAGTTTTGTGGTATTAATTTAGGGCTTTTTTTGCACTTTCTAGTATTATTGTTCCCTGACTCTTTCAATTCTAATTACATAAAAAGCCCAAAACAGTGTACTTATTATAGTTAACATCGCTCCTGCAACTATTCCGGGGCTTTTGTATGTAACATTAATAGTGTGTCTTCCCTTTAAGACTTTTGCCCCAATATATCCTATTCCTGAGTTGAAAGTTTCTGTCTTTTTCCCGTCAACATAAATCTTGTAGCCTTTGCTGTACGGAATTGATAGTTGAAGTATTTTGTCCTGACTTACTTTAATGTTGCCACTTATATGATTGTCAGACATCTTAACATTTTCAAGTGCTTCTTTCTTTAAGTTTGCTGCAGCATTATCATAATTACTTGCGGGTACCATTGCTGCATAAACGTCTTTGAAAGTGTATTTTCTGTTGCTGTTAAATTTAATATCTACGTGGTTCTGGTTTTCCTTAGAATATCCCATATTAAAAACACTGGCTTCTTTGTAATAATATCCGTCAGAGTAATCGCCTATAACTCTAAGATTTCCTGTGTTGCCATCACTTTTGTATTCTGCTGCCGTGTCACCCTGATCTGTATCCTTAACATGAACTCCCTTAAAAACAATATAAGTAAGGCTGTCTTTTAACCCATTAAAATTATATTCCAAAGCTCCACCGTATTTTGTTTTTAAGTAACTTTTTCCTGCATCAATATTTTTCTCATTGTTAATTTTCATTTCAGAAGTGTAGACACCTGTTACGTTTTGGTTATTTTTTATTTCTGTATTGTTGTTATCACTTGTTGCTTTGTTATTTTCACTTTCTGTTTTTGTTTTGCTATTTTCAAAAATTTTTTCTTCAATCCTATTATCTACAACTGAACTGTTAAGCAGTGCCACTTCTCTTTCTATAGGATTTAATTTGTCATAATCTGTTCTTGTCATATAGCTTGAATATGTTACTCCAAGTGGCAAGTAGTTTTTGTTTTCATAAAGGCAGACTTTCTTGCCATCTATTGTTTCTTCTTTTATTTTTTCAAAACCATAAGGCGACTTTCCTCCATAGTTTACGTAATATTTTGTACTTGCAAGGGCAAGCATTCCGATTCTATTCTCCAACCCTTTTATAACATATGACCTGTAGCAGTCCGAAAGGCAAGTTGACACATACATATCTGTCATTTTCCCCGGAATAATACTGTAATAGAAACCGGTCTGATTGAAGTTGCAATAAGCAGACTTGTTACTCCTACTTCTAAGTCGCTCAGTTCTATAAAAACTATCATCTTTAATAGACTTAATCATTTTCACGTCAGCTGTGTTCATTTCTTTTTCAAGGGTGCCTTTATTAACATAATCCTTGCTATTATATGAATAATTTTCACCAAAAATCATATTTATGTTAATAACTATTGTAATTATGGACGCTAATGTTACTAAATATGGAAGGAACTGCTTTACTTTTTGTTGTTTTAATTTAATAAGATTTTTCTTATCTAATATGCTTATGCTTCTTAAATCATCTATGGCAAAAGCAACTGCCACCGAAAGAATCAGTGCCATTCCGTAGCTAAATCGCATTGTTACATATGAAAAGCCGTTCATCATTTTTCCTACCATTGGGAATAATAGCATAATAAACATTATTGCAAATAATGTGAGTATTTTTTTGTCACTGTTTTTTCTGAAAATCAAAAGAACTACTATGGCGATTACTCCAAGAATTCCAATTCCCGGAATTGTAAACATATTCATATCATTGTCTGTTATTATAAAGCTCTTTAGAAATTTCTCATAATAGTCATCTCCAAAAAAAGTATCCGGTATAGCAATCTTTGTTGTCGTTCTTACATTATTAAGGAATGCATAAACTGAGGGAATCAAAAGCATTGCGCCCATACAAGTTCCCCATATATATGAAATCACAATTCTTCCAATGCTTCCTGCAAGTTCTTTTATACCTTTAGCCCTATAGCTTCCAATCTGTCTTACAAAGAAGTAGATTGCCGCCATCACTGTGTTGATGTACATAAAATAGTAATTATTAATGAACGCTATACTTACAACAAATACTAAAAGTCCGATTTTTTTCTTTGTTATTACCCTTTCCACTGCTGCAATGAGAAGTGGCAGATACATTATGCCGTTAAAAAACATTGGATGTCTTATACCTCCCAAAAGTGCATAATTACAAAACGGATACAAAATGCAGGCAGGAAGTATTGTTGATATTTTTGTTTTTCCTAATGTTCTTAAAAGATAGGCAACAAATAATCCGCTTAAATACATTCTTACAAAAATCAATATTTCATACATTAATTCCATTTCATTCTCCGGGAAAAGAACTGTAAGCAATGTGACCGGATCACCAAAACCATAATAATTAAGAGTTCCAATTACATCAAATCCCTGTCCAAGATTAAAATCAATCATTGGAAAACTTCCCTTTGTGAACAGATTAATTATGTACTGTCTTATGTATTTCAGGGCAATCACATGCTGAAAAAGCCCATCAATGCTCCATATAAATGTTTTTCCCTCCGAATCAAAAATTCTGTCCAATACAAAAGCCAGGCACAAAAATATAAAAGTATAGATTGATACAAATCCTAATATATTTCTGACCTGACTTTTTTTGTTGTTGTTCATTTTCTTCACTCCCCTATAATTGTGATTTTCATCACCTTTTTTTTATTCATAAACTTATTGTTCCTGACATGTTTTCTGTCAATAAACTTAATGGTCTTTGTTCCTGATATAGTTTCTGTCAATTACCTTAATCTCTTTTTTCTGATATCGTAATGTTATCTTAAAAGACCTAATATTTATGAATATATTTCTTAAGATTTATTTAAGTTTTACCCTCAAGTGAAATTTTGTTTTTCTTTTATTTGTAATTATAAGTTTTTATTGTTTTAGTTTTATTAAAGTTTTTATTTATAAGCTTTATTTTTATTAATATTATTTAATGCCTCTGATGTTATAAACATTATTGCAGTAAATATTAAAATATATACCGGGAATAATCCTATGTTAATATACTGGGCAATAAGTCCGAATAATGGTGGCATAAATGTTGTTCCCACATAAGCAAATGCCATCTGTATTCCGATAACCGCCTGTGAATTATCCACACCAAAGTTAAATGGTGTTGAATGAATAATTGACGGATATATTGGTGCGCAACCAAGACCTATTGTTATAAGTCCTGCCAAAGCAATGGCTGAACCCGGTATTGGCATAAATAACATTACAATACCTGCCACAATTATTATAATTCCAAGTCTTATCATGTTCTTGTCGCCTAACTTGTCTGCAATAAATCCACACAGGAAACGTCCAAATGTAATTCCTATGTAGAATAATGCTGCAAACTTGGCTGCTGTGTTGCTGTCAATGCTTCTATTTAATACAAGATAGCTTGCACACCACAATGTTGTTGTCTGCTCAACTGCACTATAGCAAAAGAATGCAAACAAAATGTATATTACCCCTTTAATATGTAATACTTCTGAAAATGATTTAGCTTTTCTCTCCTGTGGTTCTTCCTGAGTGCTTTCGTTATTTCCATTGCTTACATTGTTTTCGCTGTTTTCTACTTTTTTCCATAATGGCAATGTTATAAATAATGCTACTGTAAGTGTAAACTGAAGTACTGAAATAACACTGTAACCACCACGCCAGCCTAAACCGTGAGCCATACATGTTCCTATAATATATGGTCCTATTGACGCGCCAACTCCCCAGAAACAGTGAAGCCAGCTCATATGTTTTGAGGAATAATGTAGTGCAACATAATTATTTAATGCCGCATCTACAGCTCCTGCACCTAATCCATATGGTACTGCAAGCACACATAATATTATGAAACTATGTGATAGTGAAAATCCAAGCAATGCTACTGCTGTCATTAATACACTAATAGCTGTAACTTTTCCCGTTCCAAGCTTAATGTTTAATCTGTCTGAAAACAAACTTGATATAACCGTTCCCATTGATATAATCATTGTTATAATTCCTGCTGAAGACAATGATGCATTAAGTTCGATATGCATCTGTGGCCACGCTGAACCCAACAGAGTATCAGGCAAACCTAAACTTATAAATGCTAAATAAATAATTACTAATAATGCTGAATACACTTTTTCCTCCTTCTTTTGCATTTTCCTGCAAGTTACTTTTTAGTTTTCAGATTATATTAATTTTCTTAAATTAAAATTTTTATTCCTGAATCTGTGTTTTGGACTCTATATTTCTTTGTAGTATTTCTACTACCTGTTTTATAATTTTTTCATCTGTTTGATATTTTTTATACTCACTAATTCCCGGAAGTCCCATAAAAACGTCTGGATTTCTATATTTCATTATGCTCTCTATAATTGTTTTTCCCGACATATGGAAGCTTTTGGTTTTTGTTCTCTTAATCAGTTCTGCAATATTATTTTGACTTACACCTGCACCAACTAATATTTCTATTCTTCCTTCCGCCTGTTCAACCAAATTTCTAATGGTTTCAGCACCTACAATGCAGTTCTGTTTTCCTCCTGAAGTTAAAATCGTATCCACACCAAGTTTTATGGCTTCTTCCATTGTTTGAAAATAATCCTTACACATATCGAAAGCTCTATGAAGCGTAATTTTACACTGACCTGCCTCTTTAATAAGTTCTTTCATCTGCTTTTCATTTAATGTTCCGTCAATATTTAAACTCCCAATTACAACTGCATCCGCACCTTCGTTTTTAAAGTTTTCCACCTGTCTGCACATAATTTCGTGTTCATATTCTGTGTAGCAAAAATCACCGTAACGAGGACGTATCATTACGTTAATTGGAATCTGAATATGGTTTCTAATAGTTTTAAACAATTCTAAATCCGGAGTTGTTCCTCCTATAACAAGATTTGAGCATAACTCAATTCTTGTTGCTCCTCCATTATATGCGGAAATTGCTGATTCTACTGAATCAACACAAACTTCTAATATGTATTTTGACATATGATTTCTCCCATAAATTTCAATTTCGATAATTGTATCACACTTATTTATTCCTTGTATATATTTTATCTTCTTTTTTATTGTTTTTTCTTTTTCATCTTAACGACTCATATGGTACAATAAATTCTAAGGTTGGGTTTTGTATATTTTCTATAAACACCCTTAAATTTATTCTACATAATTATAGAAGAATGGAGAGAAAATGAAAAAAAATATTATAGTAATTTTGCCCATGATACTGTCGGTTATAACCGTGGCAATATTTTTTAACCTTTCGGTTAAACCTATGGATACGGCAACTAATGTTTTGGGCCAGAAAGAAACGATGAGTCAGAATAAAAATTCGAAGAAAAACACTATAGGAAACGCAGCTCAAAATAATAGCAATTCAAAATCAATCGGAAGCAACACAGGCAATTCATCCGATGAAAGCAAATCTTCAAGTTCAGGACAAACCACTACTAAAGATTCAAGTACTGTTGCAACAACCGCTCCTGCTAATACTATTAAGTTAAGTTTTGTTGGGGATTGTCTCTGTGCAACAGACGAAAATACTTCTTATGAGAATTGTTTTAATGACGTTGCAAAGGCTAAGAATCCTTCATATTTTTTAGAGAAAGTTAACTCTTATTTCTTAAATGATGACTTTACAATTGCTGACTGCGAAAATGTTTATTCAGACAGCAAGAAGTTGAAAGTTAGCGACAAGGGACAATATGCAGATCCTAACGTCCGTGCTTTTTGGTTTAAGTCACCTGCAAAAAATGCCAAAATCTTATCAGCCGGTGGAATTGATATGGTTTCTATTTCAAATAATCATATTAATGATTACGGCTTGGAGGGACATGAAGACACAAGAAAAGCTTTAGATGCTGCTAACGTTAAATGGGGCGAGGAAGGTAAGATTGTTTATTTTGAAAAGCATAATTTTAAAATTGCTGTAATTTGTGTATCTATGTATGGCGATTATGTTTTACCTACAATTCAGTCTGCCCTGAAAAAAGCTACGAAAAAAAGTGACTATCAAATTATTTATTTCCACGGTGGAACTGAAGGTCTTCACGAACCTGAAAGCTGGAAGGTTAACGCCTGTCATACTTTAATTGATTCCGGTGCCGACCTGATAATCGGCGACCACCCACACGTGCTACAGCCATTAGAGAAATACAAAAACAAAACAATTATTTATTCAATGGGCAACTTTATTTTTGGTGGCAACCGCCATCCCGAAAACCGCACAATCATATACCAGCACACAATAACTCTTACTTCAAATAATAAAGTATCAAAGGAAACCGGCGACATAATTCCATGCTACGTCTACACCGGAGATACAAACAACTGGCAACCTGCACCAATAAAAGACAAGGCTACGAAAAAGAAAGTGCTAAGTTTTATGAACGGGAAGAGAAAAAGTCCGCTGTAGATTAAATGTTGTAGAAAGTACCCCGATACGGCAAAAATGCTTTTCGGGGTGCTTTTTCAAAAATAAATAAGGTCCGATATTTCTACCAGACCTTTTTATTTCAAATATTCAATTATATAAATTCAATTTTGAATCAACTACTCTACAATTCAATACTTTCAATATTCAATATTTGAATTCTATCTACTTATTATAATAAATGTGCTCTTAAATCTTCATCGCTCATTTCTGTTAAGTATGCAGGTGCAATATCTAATACTGTCTTGCATCCTTTCTGGCCTTCATCATAAAGACGTTTTGCAGCTCTTGCATAAGCGATTAATACACTTGTTGTAAATTCAGGGTTTGAATCTAACTTTAAGCTATATTCGATAATGTGATTATGTTCTTTGTTCATTCCTGTCTTTCCTGAACGAATTACAAAACCACCGTGAGCCATTCCGCTGTGGTTCTTTTCTAATTCTTCTTCAGTAATGAAGTGAACTGTTGTATTGTAATCTGAGAAATAGTTAGGCATTTCTTTGATTTCTTTCTCTACTGTTGCAGCATCTGCACCTTCTTCTAATACAACAAAACATTCTCTTTCATGTTTTTCTCTTGTTGTAAGTTCAGGATTTTCACCTGATCTAACTCTTTCCAAAGCACTTTCAACAGGAATTGTGTACTGCTTTGCATTCTTAACGCCTTTGATTCTACGAATTGCATCTGAATGTCCCTGACTAACACCTTTGCCCCAGAATGTGTAATCTTTTCCATCCGGAAGAATTGCATTAGCATAAACTCTGTTAAGTGAGAACATTCCCGGATCCCAACCTACTGAAATAACTGCTACTTTTCCAGCTTCCTTAGCCGCCTTATCTACTGCTGCAAAATGTTCAGGAATTCTTGCGTGAGTATCAAAACTGTCAATTACGTTAAACATTGAAGCAAACTGTGGAGTCTGTACAGGAAGATCTGTAGCACTACCACCACATAAAATCATAACATCTATCTTGTCTTTCCAGTCTGCTACTTCATCAATATGACATACCGGAACATTTTCTGTTAAAATAGTTACATTCTTAGGATCTCTTCTTGTAAATACAGCAACTAATTCCATATCATTAGCTTCTTTAACTGCGCATTCAACACCTTTTCCAAGGTTACCATAACCTAAAATACCAATTCTTGTTTTCATTTCAGTCTCTCCTCTAATATTTTTTACTTAATCTTCTCTCTGGTTTTCACCAACTAACATAGTCTTTTAAAATTTTTCACCAAAAAAATTATAGTTTTTTTCACCCTATTTGGCAATACTTTAACTGCATATTTATTCATTTATTATAACAAAAAAATTCCATCCTCTCCAACTATTAAGGCGCTGTATCGATATTGCTTCATCGACACAGCGCCCCGTTTAGGTAAACTTAAATAATTATCTAACTCTACTATTTCTCTAGCTTTACTGATTATCTAACTTAAATAATTCTCTAACTTTACTGTTTCTCTAACTTGCTATTTTTTAACTTTTATAGCCTTCTTTGCACTCCATTTTCCTTTGACTTTCTTTCCGTTACTGTCTACTTTGTATGCACAAACCTGAATGTAGTATTTCTTCTTTGCCAATTTTTTGATTACAAGTTTGTTTTTTGTAATTGTTATTATTTTGGCCTTTTTCATTTTCTTGTTTGTTGCATATCTAAGCTGATAGCCTTTTACGCCATTTACTTTTCTCCATTTTACTGTTAATGATTTCTTCTTATTGTTCTTTGCAGAAACACCTTTAACCTTTGCAGGTTTTGTTACTTTTGCGGATACCTTACCTCCAGCATTAGGATTGTCAGTTTTTGGATTTGATGGCTTATTTGTATTTTCAACAACAATCTGTTTTACAACCTGACCTTCATATAAGTCCTTGAAAGTTACAACTACTTCGTATGTTCCAACTTCCTTTACTTCATTTACTGCCTTGCCTGTTGCTTTGTTTCTGTAAGTTACTGTGTAGTATTCAGATGAAATCACCTTGTCATCTGTATCATTTACAGTTACTGTTGGAGTAATGCTGTTTCCTGTATATTCAAATTTTGTATTTGAAATATCAACACTCTTAATCTGTTTTATAGGCTGTTTTTCTGTCTGACCGCATTTACATCTTTTTTCTATGTAACCGTCTTTTTCAGTTGTTGCCTTTGTTACTGTTGATAATGCAACATAATCATGCTTATGCTCTTCTTCAAGTTCTTCGCCTGTTGAACTTTCTCCCAATTTAACAAGATTACTTACTTGAGCACCTATGTTTTCCTCATCAATTACACCTGTATTATATAACTTGCTAAATATTGAATTGCCTTCATCATATGCGCTGATTCCACCAATATCTTCCAAACCACTTATTTTACCATTGTTAACAAGTCCTGTTCCTTTTACAGAAGAAGTATAACTAAATATTCCGCCTACATAACCATTTGATGAAATATTTCCGTTATTTATACAGTTTGTAACAGTTATACCTTCCGCATAATCAATTATTCCTGCTGCTTCTTCGCCACCAAATACATTACCATTATTAATACAGTTGCTTACTTCAGCCTCATTACTATTTTTATTTTCTATACATTGTGCGATTCCGCCTGCACTATATCGTCCATTAATGGCACCGTTATTTTCGCAGTCTGATAATTTCAAATTTCCAGAACTGTTACCAATTATTCCTGCTACTGTATCTCCTTCAATTTCACCGTTATTAACACAATTATTTATAATTAATTCATCGGCATATGTTGATCCATTAGACCCATTATATATAATACATATTCCTGCTGTATAAGTATGATTACCCTTTGCTATACTTTCCACTTTGCCTTCATTTGTACATCCTGTTATTGATGTTGTACATGGTCTATTATCTGTATTAGTAACTCCTGCAACAATTCCTGCTGTATAACCATAAGTTGTAATGTCACCTCTGTTAATACAGTCTTTTATAATACAATTTTTAGCTTGAGCAATAATACCACCAACTACATATGCCTTCGTGGTAGCAATATTTCCATTATTTTCACATTTATCAAAAATACAATTCTCTGCCTCGCATACCAATCCTGCCACTATCTGCGTATCATTGTTGTATATAATGTCTGCATTATTTATACAATGTATAAATTCACTCGCATATGCTTCCATTATCATAGCTGAACAATAACCGTCTATTTCAATCCTATTACCTGTAATACTACAGTTTGTAAATTTTGAATCAATAGTAGAATTTGCAAGGTAGACGCCCAAACCTCTGCCACCTTCTTTTTCTTTACATTCGATTTCAAGATCCTTTATTTCACTTACGTAAATATCATCGAATAACTTTGTTTGAGTTCCATTTGAATTAATTCCTGATATTTTATGACCATTGCCATCAAAAGTACTATTTTTCAGTGTTTTTCTTCCAATAACGTCATCTTCATCATCATAATTTTCCGGAAACTCTATATCATTTATAAGTTTTCCGCTGATTCCTGACTCTACATTTTTCAAATATGTAATTAATTGGTCAAATGTAGAAATTTCATAGTAACCGTCTTTCTCGCTTTTTACTACTTCCTCGTCAGCGCCACATTCCATACACTTGCCATCTTTAAATGAGTGCTCTAATTTCTCAATTGTTTTGCCTTCTTTAATAACTTTATGGCATATTGTGCAATATACATCTCCTGTGTAGCCTTCTTTTTCACATGTTGCTTCTACACTTTTATAATCCTTTATCAAACATGAATCTATTTCTTCCGGATCCATATCATGATATGCCTTTATGACCTTATTTTCCGGCTGGTTTTCATTTTCCAAACCGCAATACTTACATTTACTGTCACCTAAATATCCGTCAGTTGTACATGTTGCCTTTACGCTATTAACTAAGACATACCTATGATCTGCATATCCATAGTCTTCATCTTCTAAAACTTTCTCATTTCCACAATTCACACATTTTAAATAACGTTTACCATATTCATTACATGTAGGTTCAATTGACTTATAATTAATGTAATTATGTTCACTGTCAGGTTCTATGTTTTCACCATGTTTTACAACTTTTCCGCATAAATCACATATAACATCTCCTGTATAACCACCTTCTGAACATGTTTTAATTGTTTCATTTTCTATATGTGTCCTATCATGTGGACAATCAATCTTTACAGTAAATTCTCCATAGTTATCGTCATATGGAACTATCACCAAGTAATATTTCTTATCTTTTTGAACCTTATATTTAACTGCCGGAGCTCCTTTTCCACCACCAGACTCATTTTTTGTCAGATAGTTTTTTAAGATTATACGGTCGGTATCTCCTGAATAATATTTTTCAAGTTCCTCCTCAAGCATTTCATCGCTATAATTTGTTTCGTCAAACAAGTATCCAATATTATACCAATATTTTGTGTTATTACATTCAAAAAGAATTTTTTCAGTTTCCTGTGCAGTGTACTCTATTACCTGAATTGGAATTCCTTTTGTTATATGCGAAGAATATTCTGTGCCTTTTTTAGCATTCTCTATTCTTCCACAATTAACACATACCTCATTTTCATATTTATGTTCGAGCTTTGGTATTACCTTATTTTCTTTTAATACTTTATCACATACTGAACATTTTTCTTCACCTGTTTTTCCTTCGATATAACAATTTGCTTCTCTGGCATCCACAACCTCAACTGTATGTTCACCCGGTTCCAAAGTCTGTCCCTGTTCCACAAGTTTTCCACATGTATCACAAATAACATCACCTGTGTAACCACCCTCTGTACAGTCTGAAAGTGTTCTTCCTTCCCTGTGTGTTTTCTCATGAGTACATGTTATTGTTATGCTAAATTCACCTGTAGCTGTTGAATGAGGTCCTACAACAAAATAATATATCTTATCTTTCTCTAATTCTGCGGTTATTTCAGGTGCCGAGCCTACGCCATCATCATCGTTAGTATCCCAATAACCTTTTAATCTAGGATCGTCTCCAGCATTATTCTCCATTTTTGCGTTAAACTTTTCTATTCCGTCTATTATAACCTGATCATTAAAGTTTTCTTCTTTAAATAAATAGCCATATGAATCCCAAACTGTAATATTTTCACAATAAAACTTGTACTTTCCATTTTCAGGTGCCTTAAACTGTATTACCTGGAACGGATATGAATTTGTTGTCTTTGATGTATATGTTGTATCTAACTGGGCATTATTAATTCTTCCACAGTTTTTACATACATTATCTTCATATTCATGTTCTAATTTTGTAATGGCATCCCCAGCTTCTAATGTTTCTCCACAAACTGTACAATATGTTTCACCTGTATAACCATCTAAATAACAGCTTGCTTCCCTAACCTTACGAAGCTCTTCTGACTCTGTATGTCCATTGACCGGAGTTGTTTTCCCATGTTCCAAAACCTTCTTACATGTAGGGCAAATCTTATCGCCTGTATAGCCCTCTTCTGTACATGTTGCCTCTTTTACTGTTTTTTCATCAATAACAGCTTCTGCATGTCCTCCCGGCTCTGTCTCTTTTCCGTCTGCTATCTTTTCATTACAAAAACCACAATAAGTATCTCCTGTATAGCCTCCCTGTTCACAGTCTGCAAAAGTTTTATTCTTTACAACATACTGTGATTCAGGATGAATACATTCATTGTATTCTACGACACCTGTTTTTCCACTTGACACAGTGCAGTCATTCCATTTTTCTGCACCTGAACTTCTTGTGCTATTGTAAATTTCCGCTACTATTTCACTTTCACTGTTAGGTTCACCTTCATTCCAATTAGTGTAGTTTACTTCGCTTCCATCTGCCCACAACCATTCCTGAAGATTCTCTGCATTTCTTGTAAGTCCAATATAAGATGATGCAGTTGTTGTTCCTGTACTTGAAACCTTTGCAACTATCTCATTCTCTTCTGCTGAAGAAATACAGGCAAGGTAGCCACCGCTTTCCTTAGCTTCTGCATTTACCTGCTCGTATGTTCCCACACTACTTAACTTATAAAAATGTCCTGTTGTGGTATCATATGCCATGTTATCCATATAAACCACACTCTCATTTGTATTCTCTTCTTCCGCTGCACTTACCGGCACTTCACGTACACCAATAGTTGTTACAACCATTGCCAATGCCAATGTTGTGCTTAGTAATTTTTTCCATTTTCTCCTCATATATTATCCTCCTTTTTTATCGTACCTTGTCTATTACAACATTATTATAAAAAAATAATATATAAGAAATCTATAAGCTGGCGTCAAACGGTTATTTTGTGGCATCAAGTGGTTGTAATAAAACTCCTGAAACGATAAATTTGTTTTCGTCTGTTTTTATATTAACGTCTCCGTTGTATTTGTGAACAACATATTTTACCGACTCAATTCCAATACCGTTGCCGTTAGCCTTAGTTGTCAGAAATTGCTGATTTTTCTTTTTAATACTTCCATTAAAACCATTCTCAATATAAAAAACTATTGAGTCTGAATTAGGCTTGTAGATTTTTAAATTAATATATCTTTTATTTTCCTGCACCTCATCACAGGCATCAATTGCATTCTCCAAAAGATTTCCAAACAATACTGTTAAATCTGCCTCCTTAACATTGGTTTCTTCCGGCAACTCAATATTTAACTTTAACTTTATTTTGTGAGCTTCCGCCTGCTGAACATAATATACAATCAGTGCATTTAAAGTAAAATTGGTGCAATAAACCAAAGGCTTCTTTAATGACACGTGTTCCAAATATGTTTCTATGTACTCTGTAATTTTCTTACACTCATTGTTTTCTGCCATTGTGTGAACAGCCTTCATATGATGCTTCAAATCGTGACGCGCCCTCCTTGTAGATTCCATTTGCTTCTTCATATTTTCAAAACAAAGATTTTCAATTTCAAGCTGTTTCTTTTCTTCTTCCAAATTAAGATTATATTGAAATTCAGCCATAGAATTAACAATAACCGTATAAACAACCAAAGCTCCAAGATTAATAAAAAACGTAAAAATCATATTAACCGGGTCCATTGCTAACTCAATTGATGATTTTGTACTAAAATAAAGCCCATGATACCAAAACAGATAAAAAGTTGCCGGAATTGTCCACAAAAATCTCCAAATCTTTTTCCCCGTATCTATATGAGCCATCCCTTTTATATACTTTTTAAAATATAAAAATAAAAGTGGAATAAAAATAAGCTGCACTATCATTGTGCATAAAGAAAAAGACCATTTGTTGTTTTCAACTGCAAGCTGTGGAAAAATATGACCTTCCACACACTTTGCACACATTACAACAAAGTTGGCAAAATTAGATACTATTAATAAAACAAATACAAGTTTTCCTACATTCTCTTTTATTGCAAGAAAATAAAATCCACCGTAGCATACTGTGCTTAGCAGTGAAAATAAAGCTTTCTGTTCCTGTGAACACATTGTTGCATATATTCCAAGAGCACTTTGAATTACCGTAAGAATAACAATGCATCCGCTTAACTTAATTTTGGACATTCTAAACTTGTCCTCGAAAGGATACAACGCCAGTCCTAAATATGGCAAAAGACTAACCATCGAATACAATATAATTTCAAACATTCTAAAAGAGGTCATTTACGTTTCCTCCTTTTCCATTAATTTTTTCATAAGAAAATCTGTATATTGCTTCTTCACTTCACCATACTTTCTTCTGCTAATTGGAACAAATTCACCATCCTTCATTCTAAATCTGTCCTCTTCAATTCCGTCAACCTGTTCCAAATTAACCATTACACCTTTAAAACTTGGAATTAATTGTCCGAATGATTCCATCATTTTTTCAAAATCTTTTTGTGTACTTCTTGTTTGTATCTGTTCTCCATCACTCATAAAAATAGTTACATAATGACCTGAAAATGTTGTATACACAATAGAATTAATTATTATTTTCCGACCATCTTTCAGTTCTAAAATTTTTCCGTCTTTTTTTTCTGAAAAGATTCTATCCATAACATTCTCAAGACGTGTTTTATCATAAGGCTTAATTAAATAATCTTCTGCTCTTACTTCATAACTTTCACTGGCAAACTCATTGCTCGTTGTAATAAATACAATTTTAACTTTTTTATCTTTCTTTCGTATCTCTCTTGCAGCGTCAACACCCGTTAATTTTTCCATGTATATATCCATAAAAATCAAATCAAAGAACGTTTCCTGTTCATTTTTCAAATATTCAAGTATATCTTCTGCACTGTTAAATATATGTATCTCTGAATTTTCAATATTTCTTTTTAAAAGAATTCTCTCCAAACCTTCTCTTAAAAAAATTCTGTCAGTATGGTTGTCATCAACAATTGCAATTCTCATGACTTCTCCTTATGTGTCCACTATTATGTTTAACATAGAATTCTCTTATCCTATCCCAACACATTGTAACTGTGTTTATTCTACCACATTTTTAAAGTCAAAATCATCATCATTTTTTTTAGTTTTGCTACTTTTGTTTTCTGAACCTGAAGATGACTTACTTCCTGTATTTTTTGAAGAACTATTTCCACTGCTACTTCCTGTGTTTCCGGTTGAACTGCTTCCATAGCTTCCTCCTGTACTCCATGATGAATTATTATTTACTGCCGGTACAGTTGTAACTGTGTTTTTTCCTGTTTTTTTCTTCTTTTTCTTCTTTGTTGTTTCCGGAACAGTTGTTGGTATAACAGTTGTTGTCTCCGGAACCGCTGTTGTCTCTAACATTGTATTTTCAGGCACTGTTGTATTAAACTGTGTGCTATTCTCCATTGCCATATTAAATATCCTGTCAGTTAATCCATATGCAACTAATAAAATAATCAATATATTAGCTAATATTATAATCACAATTATAGGAATTCTATATTTTTTGTCAGTCTTATTTTCTTCTTGTTTTACGGGATTTTCTGATTCATTGTTTATTGTTTTAGTACCTGATGCCTCCCCTACATAAGAATTAACAATGCCTACAGACCCTTCCTGTTCTTCCTTAACTTCCTTAACCATATGATTTGCAGCATTATGGTTCTCTTTTATTATACTGTCATCTTCCAGTGTGATTCCATATTGTTGAAAGCTTATGCTGTCATCATTTCTACCATATAGGTTTTCAACTAACTCAGCCTCTTTTTCACTAATAACTTCATCCTTAAAATTTATTGAATCAAATCCTATTTTTCTACTTAGTTCCTCTTTGCTTAATTTGTTTTTTGCTTCAAGTAAATCATTTAGGAAATCATCTGCTCTTTTATATCTCTCTTCAGGTGAAGATATTGCTTTTCTTATTATTGCTGCAATCTCCTTAGGTGCACAAACCGGATTACTTAATTTTTCATACTTCATTCTCTTATAAAAAGCTTTATCTTCATCCTCTGTAGTATATTCACTTGGAAAGTCAGGATAATATGGAAATCTTTTTTTGTTAAATAAATAATACAAAAGTATTCCAAGAGAATAATTATCTACAGAACTGTTGTACTGTCCCTGTCCTATATAAACCTCCGGTGCTATATAGTTGGGAGTTCCTTTTATTGTCTTTGCTCCGGTTGTATCATTTATATTCTTGGAAACTCCAAAATCACCTAATTTAAATACGCCATCCTTTGTCACAAATATATTGCTTAGCTTTATATCTCTATGGATAATATTGTTCTTGTGACATACGCTTAAACCGCTTGATATGTCTATTCCTATCTTTAAAACATCCTCTACCGTTATATTAGTATTTTGTACCCATTTGCTTAGTGGCATAAGCATTTCCATTAATATGTATATATTGTATCTGAACTCTCCTACCGGTTCCACATCACTTTCATAATAAGAAACAATGTTATGATTATCTTTTTCTGAAATCAACGAAAAAACTCTAATTTCATTAATGACACGGTTTAATTCTTTTCTAAAATAAGAATTAGTTTTTTCCCTGTTACCACCCATAGAGTTTAAAACTTCAATATATTCGTTTTTTGATGGTATTGTAATTACTTTTAATGCTCTTGTTGTATTTCCTACAATATTGCTTCGTTCTACTCTATAAACATCTCCGAAACCACCAGAGCCTATTTTTTCTACAACCCTGTAACCTAATATTGTTCTGCCTAAAATAGATTCCATAATTGTCTCCCATTTTCATCTATTTTTTTGATTTTTTAAGTTCTCATATTAATGGTTTTTGACCATTTGCTATAATAAACTTTCCCGTCTATTACAATAAATGTTCGTGCCCTAAACTTATAATTTAATCTTTTCTTCAAAGATTTCTTTGAACTTGTTATTCCTACTGTTCCTTTTTTAATCTTGCTTTTTTTGATATTTAATGAAGTATTTATATTTCGGAATTTTTTATATTTTCCCTTACCGTTTTTCATATATACTTCTATTCCGTTACTTTCATCTGATATTATTCCCCAATATATCTGCCATGTTTTTGATGACTTCTTTATTTTAATCTTAGGCTTTAACAGCTTGGGGCGCTTAACTGTTACTGATGCTATGGGTGTTGACAGTGTCTCACCATCAACATAGCGTGCTTCAACATAATAGTAATACTTCTTCCCTATCTTTACCTCTTCATCCTCTACTTGTGTTTTTGTGCAAGTTCCCAGATTAATATACATTCCATCATACTTTGTTGAACGATATACATTATACTTTACAGCACCAATCATCTCTTCCCAATTAAGTGACACCTTCTGTTTTCCAATAACCTGTTTTGGCAAAATATTCGTATTATTCTTTTTAAGTGGCTTATAAAATGTAAAGTAGTGTTTCACGTAGTACTTATTATCTATGTACAATGCAATCTCATATCTGTGATTCATTTTCTTAAAAATTTCAGGTGAAAGATCAACCATTTGATTCATATACGTATCGTACCAATACTTACTACACTTATCACTTATAACTGTAGTTCCATCAATACGTATGGAAAATGTGCTGTTATAAATAGAATTTCCTATAAAACCTAACCTGAATTGTACTCCGGCCTTAGCCCATTTACCCTTAATATCCTCTTCAAAAGTAATACTTGGATAGTTTTCCATCAAATGCATACCCGCATTAATATCTGCAAATTCTACTTCCTGTTTATATTTTACATCTGTGTATACAGTCTCTGCATTAGCATTTATTGGAACAAGTATTCCTAAAAAAATTGCTGCAAGGAAAATAAGAATACTTACTTTGATTTTTTTACTATGGCCTTCAATTTTTTTCATATTTTTTCTGTTCTCCTTCTAATTTTTTTAGAAATAACTGTATTATTATGTTTTTAACATTCTGATCCTCTATTTGATTTCTTATACTTGTACCAATATTAACATATACACCGTTATACTTTTCCGAACGATATATGTTATACCTTTCAGCTCCAATGATTTCTCCCCACTTAAGTGACACTTTCTGTTTTCCATTAATCTGCTTTGGAGTAACAGTTGTATTCTGTTTAACAAGGGGTTTATAAAAAGTAAAAAAATGCTTTATATGACATATATTATTTATATATATTGCAATTTCATATCTATGATTCATTTTCATAAACATTCATCCTATTTTTCTATATTATTTTCCACAAACAACTGCAGCATTCCATAGTCTTCATCTTCCAAATCTAACGACTGCAATGTGTCTCTAATATAATACTGTACCTCTTCCTGTATTTCCTCAGAAGTTTTTAGTCCTGTTAGCTCAACAAGAAGATTTTTACACTGTTCTTCTATATGTGGATTGTCGGAATAAGCACTTACAAGCGCCATATGATTAGTCTGATATGTGGGATTTACCACATCAATATTAGACAACACATAAAGAATTATACATTCTATCTTGTCCTTTGGACAAAGCTTCTCCATATTGGCATACCATAGCAACTGGTTTATTTCAAGACAAGACATATTAAGCTTAATACCTAAAGCCATAAGGCGCTGTCTGTTGGGAACTTCGCCCCAGTTTTTAAGATTTGAAATCATCTTTTCAAATCCTTTATCAAGCTTTTCATTTTCAATCAGACTGTGATAAGAACCTCCTAAATTTTCCGCTTTAACATAGGCTTCAATATAATCAATCAGCTTATAATAACTGTTTAAATATTCTACTTCATTCTTTCTTACAAAATCCACCAGTTCCTTTTCATTAGAAAAACCAATAATTTTCTTTTCTATATCCATTGTACTATTAGGTGAATCTGAAAGAAACTTTCTTTTATTTTTTGTTTTCAAAATATTAAGGAAATTGGCTTTAATTTTCTCATATTCGTCATATGGATTTATGCTTTCGTCCTTTGGATAATGGGAAATAATATAAATACAAATGGCATCTTCCAATGACTTAGAATAAAGTCTTGGATACTTGCCGTATCTTTGAAGTACAAAATTAATCTCCTGTAGATTATATCTTAGACCCATACCAAACTTTATAAAATTCTCTCTTGATTTAGGCATACAGTTGTTTTTTACCCAACCTTTAATTGTATTCTTGCTAAAACCACATTTCTTGCCTAGTTTTTCATATGACAGTCCATTGGTTAACATAACATTGTTAACGTAATCCCTCCAATTAGAATAATATGGACTGTATTTGTTCAAAATCTGCTTTAATTCATCTATTTCTTCACAGTTAATTACCTGAAAATACATATCTGTAGTGTTTACATGTTTCATCCTGTCTCCGTCCTGTATATTAGTTTTCTTTCTGCTCCGTATATCTGTTCTGTATATTAGTTTTCTTTTTGCTCCATTGATTGGATTCTTCTATATATCCTTGTCGCTGTAGGATTTCCTTTATCCATAGCTTTCCTATACCAGTATTCAGCGTCTTCCATATTGGCTGTTCCAAGTTTTCCTGTCTGGTATAAAATCCCAAGATTTAAACATGCCACATCATCCCCCCTGCTTTGCCGATTTAAGCAATAATTGTTCAGCTTTATGTATATCTTTGTTTACACCTTTTCCTTTTTGATAAAGATAGGCAAGATTGTTTAGTGCTTTCGTATTTTTATGCTCTGCTGCCTTTTTGTACCAATCTGCTGCTTTAACATAATTTTTTGGAACACCTTTTCCTTTGTGATACATATAGCCTATCACATATTGGGCCTTTTCGTCTCCTTTTTTTGCGTTTTCTATATTTATTTGATAAATAAGTTTGTTTTGTTCATTCTTTTTTTTACAATATTCAATCTTTTCCAGACATTCCCTATTAAGTTCCTCAATACTTTGTTCTCTCACATCTATGTCAATCCTGGTGCCCAGTCCGTTGGCAACCTGCTTTACAAGCCTTGAAATCTCATAAGCTTCATTGTTAATCATTACCTGATTCTTAATCAAATCAAAAAGCAACAACTTGCCCTTTCCACTTCCATCAACGCACAACTCTTCATTGTTAACAAAAATATTTAACTTGGAAAGCCTGCTTTTCAAATACTTTGCGCTCATTCCAACATCATACATAATCTCATAAAGGTAAATCTTCTTTTCTTCCTCAGTCCTGTTCTTTAACTCATCTCCACCATCCAAAACCAAATCAACTAACTGATTCACCCTTTCCGTCACTATGTAAATAATAATTCCGTCCTCAACACTTTCCTCATACATACTTGTGCATTGAATAAGATTAGAGCTGTTGCTGCTTTCTCCATAAAGCTGCTTTACCATATCCTTTAAATGAAGTTCATCCTTCTCTAAATAAATAACAACCAATGATTTCGGCAAACCGTCCCCATCTTCAATCTTAAAAACAACAACACCATTGTTCCATGAAGACTGTTCAATCATAGTTAAATTGTTATGCTTTAGGTATGTATCAATGCTTTTTGTTAATGCGAATTGATTCATGGGGACTCCTTTCTTTGTGTATTTTTATGGTAGTTCTATTGTACCATATGTGGAAGATAAAGTATTGTTGGAAAAAGGATTTCCCAGAATGCAGGAAATCCTTTTCTCTTTGAATATCTGGATATGATTTTTTACTTTCTTTTCATCCGTTCTATCCCATCACTTCAACTTTATCCCCCTGGCTTCTCAACCACATATCGATTCCCTTGCCAAATACTTCTGCTTTCACAATGTAGTAGCCTTTTCCTTCTTCTAATATCTGCGCTGTTGGAAGTCGGTCAAGTATTGCATCAATATCGTCGCCTGTATACTTGAATTTTACGTTTCTAAGTTTGCCACCATACATAAACTGAACACGTTTTCTGAATTCGCCTTCTTCGAATCTGCTTCGATATGGTATAAAGAATTTCTCATCTAATATTTTAAGCTCTCTTATTCGGTCAATTCTGTATATTGTTGGGAACGAATCATTTAAAACTTCAAAATCTTTTTTGATTTCTTCATCACTGATGAATGCCGTTACATAAAAATAGTATTCCGAAAACATTATTGCCACCGGCTTTAATTTCCTTTCTACTATTTCTTTTGTTCCTGCTTTTTCATATTTAATATGGATGTATTGTGATTTTCTGATTGCCTGTCCAATATCCCACATCGTGTCCAAAAAGCTAACCTTATGCCTTGGTTCAATATAATGAAATCTTTCATTTTTTATTAAATCAAGAATTTCTTTCTGATTATTTTTAGTAACACAATTTTCAATCAGCTTATTCAGAATTTCTATCATATCTGTTTTTAGAAGTGCTCTGCTATCAAGTAATATCTTGCAGATTGCCAACATTTGACCATTAGTCAATTCCGTCGGATTCTGTTGTTCCAGACGAAATCCTTTCTTCGCTCTATCATAAATAACATTATTTATAATTCCTGTTCGCCCTACTTCTGATTCCATAAAACTTCTTATATCATCAATGTCTCTCTGAATACTTCTCTCATTTACTCCATAATTATTAGCTTCCTCGACCTTGTTTACAATTTCACCACTGACTAATTTTTTGTATATACCAAGAACTCGTTGTATCTTATCAGTGCTTTCAAGTTGCATATTCATTCCTCCATTTTTTTGTTTATAAAAATTATACAAATTTGCATAGACACATATTGTCACTCTAGGCATATACAACAAATTTTATTCATAAATCTCATTGATTTTTTTCAAATATTAACCTAATTCTTAAATATGTGTTTTATTTTTGAGCTCTGATATAATTTTACCACTATGGAATGGTCGTTTTTTTCACAAACTGACCCCTTGTTTTTCCACAAAAAACAGCCGCACCACTGAAGAATTGCTTCACTGAATCGGCTGTCTTTTATTTTAGTATTTTATTTTTCTATCTTTCTTTATTCATCCAAAATTTCAGATATCTTATCTATGTTATACAGAGGAATGTTTGTCATCCAATCCTGCTACCTGAAATCTGACATGGATGTTCTCACCGCATATTTTGGCTTATACTTATCACAGAAAGCCTTTAGGCTCTTAGCTTTCAAATTTTCCCATATCTTCGATTTGTCCCATATTTTCGGTAACGTACCCCAAATTTTGCCATTTCTTGTTTTTTTGTGGTACGTTTTCAACTTATGTAAACTTGTTATGTCACATATTCTTGCTTTAAGCTTGCTATTATCACATATTGACTTATTCTCATATTGTTATGTAAACTAATATGTTACTTATACTAGCCGTGTTGCAAAAAATGTACCCCAAAAATTCAATATTTCTGAATTTTTGGGGTATTTCTCAATATACCAAATATTTTCTTGATTTTATGTAAACCAGTTTTTCTTTAAATTCCAAGTTTATGGCATTATGTAAACTGGTAACACTTCTAATTCCAGGTTTATGGCATTATGTAAACTGGTAACTTTTGTCTCAACAAGGAGTTGTATTGAGATTTTTTATCAACCAATACCACCAAGTATAGCTCCTGCAACCAAAGCAATAAAAGCAAGTGGTACTAAAACATACTTTCCAAGTGGCACAAACCATGGACCGATATTCTTATCTCTTCCCTGATTAACCGCATTAACCGCAAAGTCTTTTCCTGCAACCCAGAAGAACATAATCGCCGCAAGCATTGCTCCCAGTGGACAAATATAAATTGAAACTGCATCCATCCAGCCTGAAACAATTCCCTGGATAACTAATGCTACAATGCAACCTACAACGGCAATACTTCCAACTGCCACAGGTCTTTTGAACCCAAATCTTTCTTCCAATGTTGCCACAGGTGCCTCGTATAAATTAACAAGTGAACTCATTCCTGCGAACAATACGCATATGTAGAAAATAATTCCAACAATCTTGCCACCCGGCATACCGTTAAACACGTTAACAAGGTAGATAAACATTAATCCCGGTCCGCCTGATGAAAGCTCTGCTCCACCAACTGCCATTCCCGGAATAATTACAAATGATGCAAGAAGGGCTGCCAATGTGTCAAAAATAGCCACATTTTTTGCTGAACTTACCACATCTTCTGTTTCACTTAAATATGAACCGTAAATAACTGTTCCATTGCCTGCAATTGATAATGAGAAAAATGCCTGTCCAAAAGCATAAATCCAAAGTCTTGGATTCAGTAATCCCTTAGGATTAATTGTAAAAATATACTTGTATCCTTCGCTTGCTCCCGGAAGTGTAAAAATATAAATTCCAAGTCCAAGAAACAACGCAAACAATAAAGGCATCATAAACTTATTGGCTCTTTCAATACCTCCGGCAATACCAAATGCCATAATCACTGCTGTAACAATCACCGCAATTACAAGCCAAGTATTGTTTCCGAAAGCTGAAGCCGTAGTTCCAAACATACCGCCTATGACATCCATATTCTTTCCCATTCCTGAAAGCTGACCTGATATTGCAAGGAATGTATATTTAAAAATCCATCCTACAACAACTGTGTAGCCAATAGCCAATGCAAGAGAACCAATTACAGGCAGTAAGCCCACAATCTCTCCTGACTTCTTCTTGCCTGTGTGCACCTCAGTACACTTTCCAAAAGCCTTAATAGGACCGCCCTTAGCCGCACGTCCCAAAGCCATCTCTTCAATAAGTCCAGTTGAACCTATCAAAATTACAAACAAAACATAGGGAATCAAAAAAGTCATTCCTCCCCAGTCTGATACCATATATGGGAATCTCCAAATATTCCCCATACCTACGGCAGAACCAATACAGGCGATAACAAACCCAGTCCCGCTCTTAAAACCGTCCCTCTTTTTTTCCATTATTTAATTATCCTTTCTACTCGTTATATGATGATTATTGTATCATATTTGCAATATAAAGTCTTACATTATTTTAGAAAGGTATTTCAAAATATTCTTTTAAATTTTTAAATATACTTATAAAATTATTTTTATATACTTGTGATTTATGTTATTATTAAGTTGTATGGATAAGGGTCTTTTTTCAGGAGCTACAGTTAAGGCTACAACAATTTCTACACAGTTTTTGATGGTTCACATGCAGGACAGTATGCCGGTGTTGGAATGCAGATTAAAAAAACAGGAACAACAAAAGTTTCTTTTAAGGTAAGATGCGGAAAGAAGATATACAACTGCAAAACAACAGTTAAAGTTGTAAAATATGCTAACCCATTTAAGAAAATCTTATTAGACAATACAGACATCACAAAATACTATAACCATAAGTTTTCAAGTCAGGAAAGTAGCCTTGGAAAAACTATATCTTTAAAACCTAACAAGAATTGGAAAATCAAATCTTGCTACCTGTACAAAAACGGCAAGAAATTAAAGAAACTTAAAGGTTCTTCTTATACACTTCCTGAAGATACATCAATGACACTTACAATGACAAACAAGAAAACAAAAGTTGTAGAAACATTAAAATTCGACTATGCCGACTTTGGTGATTACGACCTAGATATCTATTAAAATTTATTATTACATATTACAGAAAGGGTGCCTAATATTTGCAAGGCACCCTTTCTTTGAATATCTATTAATCAAATGTCTGCTTCTATAAACTTACGTGATAAATAATTGTCGGGTGCCACATTTTTCAGCTTCCCTTTAGAAAAATTATTTATTTAACACTAGCTAATCCAATTGCTCCCCTTTGCTTTCAATAACCTTCTTATACCAATAGAATGACTTCTTTTTGCTTCGCTTGAGGGTTCCTTTGCCCTCATTGTCCTTGTCAACATAGATGAAGCCATATCTTTTTTTCATTTCCCCTGTTGTAAATGATACGCAGTCGATACAGCCCCATGGTGTGTAGCCCATTAGGTCCACGCCGTCATCAATTACAGCCTTCTTTAATTGCTCTATGTGGGCACGAAGGTATTCAATTCTATAATCGTCATCAATTGTGCCATCTTCGTTAACAGTATCAATAGCTCCAAATCCGTTTTCTACTATAAATAGTGGAATTTGGTATCTTTCATAAAGAAGATTCAATGCATATCTAAGTCCTACAGGGTCTATCTGCCAACCCCAATCACTTGACTTAACATATGGATTAGGAACACTTCCCGGAAATCCGTCAATCCCATTACCATCTGCCACATGGTCTGCTTTAACCGCATTAGTCATATAGTAACTTAAACCTACATAATCCACAGTGCCTTCTTTAAGTATCTGTGCATCTCCTTCTTCCATATTAACGTGAATGTTTTTTCTCTTCCATTCCGGCCAGATATATGATGGATACTCACCTCTTACGTGAACGTCGCCAAACAAATATCTGTCATGCATTGCCTCAACTGAGTACATCATATCGTCAGGATTACAGGAATATGGATATAATGGAACACAAGCCATCATACAACCAATCTTAAAATCAGGATTAATCTTATGTCCTTCCTTAACTACCATTGCACTGGCAACCAACTCATGATGTACGACCTGATACATACATTCTTCCGGATGTTCTTCTTTTGTGAAAATCACTCCCGAACAAGTATATCCAAATAATGGATACTCATAGTTTTTCTGATTATTAATTTCATTAAAAGTCATCCAATACTTAACTTTATCCTTGTATCTTTCCATTACTGTAAGTGAATAATGAACAAAGAAATCAATAACCTTTCTGTTTTTCCAACCACCATATTCTTTTACAAGATAATATGGCATTTCAAAATGTGATAATGTTACAACAGGTTCAATTCCATATTTAAGTAATTCATCAAACAAATCATCATAGAATTTAAGACCTTCTTCATTAGGTTCTTTTTCGTCTCCATTTGGAAAGATTCTTGTCCATGCTATGGATGTTCTAAAACATTTAAATCCCATTTCAGCAAACATCTTTACGTCTTCCCTATAATGACCGTAAAAATCAATTGCCTCATGGTTAGGATAATTGTATCCTTCAAGCACTCCGTCTGTAATCTGTCTGTCAACACCGTGTGCTCCTGCTGTTAAAACATCAACAACGCTTGGTCCCTTTCCACCAACGTTCCATGCTCCTTCAACCTGATGAGCCGCTACAGCTCCTCCCCACAAAAAATCTTTAGATAACATTTAATCCTCCTAAACTGTTAAGAATGCAATATCCTTTACAGCTTCCTTCTTTCCTTCTAAAACTTCAATATTTTTTGATGTGTCAGTAATAATGTACATTACAGTATTGTCATAACCTTCTTTTTTGAGGAGTTCGTTGTCAAAATCTATAAGCAAATCTCCCTTTTTAACCACATCTCCCTGTTTAACCTTAATGCTAAATCCCTTTCCATTAAGGTTAACTGTATCTACACCAATGTGAATTAAAATTTCTGCACCTTTTCCGTCTGACATACCAACTAAATGACCTGATGGATACAATGCAACAATCTTTCCATCAAATGGTGCATGGACTTCTCCATTTGCAGGGATAATTCCAACACCTTTCCCCATTGCTTCTGATGCAAAAGCCTGGTCTTTAACTTTACTTATTGGGAAAACTTCTCCGGCTACAGGTACTGCGAATTCTATTGTAGGTTCATTATTTTCTTCAATAGCTGTGTTTCCTTCTAAGTTTTCAAAGTCATCTGTAGGTTCATCTTCAAAACCAACAATCATAGTAAGAACCGCACCAAGTACAAATGAAACTAAGATTGAAATTAAAAGTCCAATAAACTGTGTTGTATGACCTGCTTTAAAGTATGCAGGTAATGTTGCAATACCCGGCATATTGTAACTCCATGAAACTGTATGGAAAGCGCCACCGATTGCACCACCAATTGCACCTGCAATACATCCGCAAATCATAGGTTTCTTTAGACGTAAGTTTACACCGTAAATAGCAGGTTCTGTAATACCGAACAACCCTGTAATAGCTGCTGATGCTGAAACACCTTTCATTTCTTTATTCTTAGTTTTTAAGAATACACCAAGTGTTGCACCTGCCTGTGAAAATACTGCTGCTGACTGTAAACCTGTAAATGTGTCATAACCTAAGTTAGCATAGTTGCCAACTGTTACCGGTGTTATCCCCCAGTGAACACCGAAAATTACAAGAATTTCCCATATACCACCAACTACAAATCCTGCAACTATAGGACTTAAGTTGTACAATGTATTATAAATACCACCAATTGCTCCACCAATTGTATTTCCAATAGGTCCGAAAGCAAGCAATGTAAGTGGAACCATAATTGCAATAGTAAACATTGGTGTAAATAAGTTTCTGATTACGATTGGCAAATACTTTTCAAAAAATCTCTGAACATAAGATGCAATCCATATTGCCAAAATAATAGGGATTACTGATGATGTATAACTTAAAAGCTGAACTTTAATTCCCAAAAACTTAACTGTTTCTCCTGCGTTAACCATTGCTATGTAATCAGGACAAACAAGTGCACATGCAATTACAAGCGAAATAAAAGTATCTACCTTAAACTTCTTTGCCGCTGTTACTGCAATTAAAACAGGTAAGAATGTAAATGCTGTCCATGAAATAAAGTTTAAAATTCTGTAAGTTCCACCTGTTGTATCTATAGCATTAAGCGCAACCAAAACTCCAAGAATACCCTGAAGAATACCACAAGCTGCAAGTGTGTATAGGAACGGTGCAAATATTGCTGAAATAACGTCAATGATTCTGCTAACCACTCCTGCTTTCTTGTTTCCTGTGCCCTCTGATGTACTGTCATCCACTGTAACTAATTCCATAACATATTTATACGCATCTGTTACATGATTTCCGATTACTACCTGAAACTGACCTCCTGCCTGAACAGTAGTAATTACACCTTTGATTTTTGCAACCTTTTCTTTGTCTACAATTGACTCATCTTTTAAAATAAATCTAAGTCTTGTAGCACAATGAGTTACATTTGAAATGTTTCCGTCGCCACCAAGTTCTTTTACAAGATCTTTGGCAGTCTTCTGATAATCAATTGCCATTTTAAATTCTCCTTTTTCTTTGTTTTTCCGTCATGTCTTCATCGGCTAAAAGTATTTTATCATAACCATATTTTATTTCTACAAATCTGCGTTTTATGTAACATATAATAAAAAAAGAAATATGTTACATAGGCGTAACACCCTGTAACATATTTCTTAACCCTTAAAATTTATTTTAATTTCCTGTTATATACTCTTTCAACCGCTATTTAACAGTTTTTTCAATAATAAAATTGCTATATTTTATAGCCTTCTTCCTATTGCCTCAATTAAATAAATAACCGGTATCTGCGTTGTTGTATTAATGTGATTTCCCATATCATGGTCAGTAACATAATAAGATAAACTGTAGTCTGATAATTTGGAAAGTGTAGAAACACTCTTATTCGTAATACTTATGATTTTACATTTGTTCTTTTTAAAATCACTTGCCATTTGTACAACCTGTTCCGTTTCACCTGAAACAGATAATGCTATAACAACTGCATCACTCATTCCCTCCATTATTGGAAAATAAGGATCTTCTATGTACTGACTAAATTTCTTTAAGTTAGAAAAATATCTTGCACCGTATTTTCCAAGAATGCCTGAAGTTCCAAGTCCAATAAAAATAACCTGCTTTGCATCTCTTACAACATCTGCAATTTCATCAAGTTCCTTCTGGTGAATTTCTGAACTTATCTTCTGAAAATATTCCTGAATCTCCTGAATATCCTCATTAACCTGATGTTTCTTATTCTTCTCTTCGTTTAAGAACATCTTAAACTTTACTTTAAATTCAGAATATCCGTCAAAACCGGCTTTTCTACAAAACCGCATAACTGTTGCAGTTGATACATGAACTTCGTCTGCCAATTCTCTTACAGTCATGTAAGTTACTTTCTCTTTGTTCTTCATTAAATAATCATACACCAGCATTTCCATATCGTTTAATGACTTCAGAATCTCATAATTAAACATATTATACCTCTTTGAAGCTTAATTAATTGTTTCAACTCTGATATTATACCATAAACGTGGATTTTATTGTTTACTTTTTGGTTTTCACTGCCTTAACTTTTGTCCATACTGAATAAACTTTCTTATTCTTACCATTTATTTTTTTCGTCTGATAAGCTCTTATGCGTACATAGTATTTTTTGTTTCCTCTAAGTTTTTTAATTATTACTTTGGTTTTCTTTGCACTTACTTTTAAAGTCTTTGTAGCTTTTTTAAAATTTTTCTTTGTAGAATATTGTATTTTATAAAATACTTTACCACTATTCTTCATCTTGTTAAAAGTTACTGTTAATCTTTTGGGACCCTTTGTTATTTTCTTAACTGATGGTTTTCTAAGTGTTTCCTTTTCTGAAGCTTTTGTACTGCCGATAATTATTGTTCCGGAAGCTGTTGGTTTAGCATTTGTGGTTGTTGTTTCTCTGTCAGGGTTCGTTGCCCCATGAGTTGTAGTTTCCCCATCGGACTTAGTTGTCATCGGAGTTGTAGTTTCTCCACCGGCAGGATTTGTAGTTGGTTGAACACTTCCGTTACCTGTTTTTGAAGCCTGAAATGTATTTCCAAAAACTCCCATATTTATTCTATTTCCATTAGGTTCAGGTTCATTTGCATAATCACTTGCAGGATTTCCTGCGTTGATACACGGACTTGCATCTGTATCTGTTACCCATTTTGAACCGTCCCATCTGCCACCTGTTGACTTAAGATGAAAGTCGCCATTGTTCAAATCTGCAAATATAGGATCTTTGAAAATACATCCTTCTCCATATCCATAAGTATTTCCATCCCAACCATCGTTATAAATACATGTATAAGTAATATTAAATATATTTATATCTTCACTTACATCAAAACCTCTTGTATTTTTTGCTATAATACTATCTTGAATAATAGGAAATTTTGTCATTGATTTGCTTGCTTTAATTCCATAATAATTATTTGCCAGGGTAATATTTTTAAGTATTATGCTATCTGTAAGATTATCATCAATACTAAGGTCTAATCCAATTCCGTAACGTTGCTGTTGAAAATTGTAAATCACGCAATTAGATGCTTCAAAAATATTCTCCGATGGAATTTTATTACCATATGCAGTAATACTCATTCCTGAATATGTGTCATTTCCTGTTCCTTTTATAAATACGTTTTCTATTAAAATCTTGCCACAAATATAATCATAATAACTGTTATATTTAACGCTTATTCCTGATGATTCATTTATGAAATCACTATTCTTTATAGTCAGTACTTGTGGTATTTTTTCTTCTGACTCTGTTGATTTACTTACTACCGTACTACTTAACTTAACATTATCAAATACGCAATTTTCAAACACTGCCTTTCCCTCTAAATAATCAGAAGAAGAATTTTGTTCTAAACTAATTCCATTAGAAGATGTTGTAAGTCCCCTGTCAGATGCAGCAACAAATCTCACAGGATTTACTTTTTCTCCAATTGCCTCTAATTCCCCATTATATAAAACATTTAATGACTCTATTACATTTGTACTGCCTGCATTAAATTTAACTTTTGATTTGTTTCCATTCTTATATCCAATATTACAATTTTTAAAATAGTACTCCAACCCGGACACATTTCCAAGGTTACATTCCTGAGTTATCATACTTCCATTTAATTCTACATAATTTCCATATTCTGATGAATAATCGCACCTGTTTTCCTTATAATGTCTTGTTTTATCAGCATTAATATTAGCTCCAAACTGTACTTTAATGGGTGCACATTTATTCATCTTTTTAGATTCCGTGGATTGGCTTCCATAAAATATGTTCCCTTCTATTATATAATTACATTGACCATCTAAATCTAATGCATTCTTGGTTAATGCTCCTCCTTCTTTAGTATAAAATATATTATCCTTTATTTCTGCATTTCCTCCCCAAACAACTGATGGGCTATAAGACTGTGACACATTATTTTCAAATATGTTATTTTCTATAACACAATTAGATTTTTCATTATACAAATAACTATCAGACTCATCAGAAGTTACCCCCTCAATTCACATTGAAAGAGATTTAAAAGTCGAATTTGATATTTTTATATTTGATTCAACTTTATTTCCATCGTAGTCTCCATAATAGACGCCGGCTCCTATTTCACTTGTCTGCAAATCAACATTCTTAACTAATTCCGTACTATCAAAATTGCAATGATCTACTACTAAATTAAACTTAGTCTCTTCTGTTCCATAAGATACATCAATAAGCCCTTCCGTAAAATCTCTATATTGAGCTCCACCATTTATAAAATTACAGTACTCAAAAGTATCTGTAACCTCCCCATTATCCGGAAGAAATATCTCTATACCATTCCATCCTACATGAGTGTCTATGTTTTTAAATGTTATTGGTTTCTCATTTGTGCCTTTTGCCTCAATGCTTCCATCCTCTTCAACTATAAAAATTGGATAAGGTCTATATACTACCTCTGAATTTTCTATTCCATCTATATTACCTGTTCCTGTTCCAAACAAAATTGTTGTTCCCGGCTCAATTATTAATTTACACTTTACGGTTGGACGATTAACCATATTTTTTGAACATATTACATATGTTTTATCCTTTGTCCATCTTACAACATTGCTTCCATCTTCGGACACGATGTCATCGCTTACTATTATCAAATTATCATAATTGACACTGTTGTCTTCTGCTGTAATGTTCTGTGGCATTATTAACATTATCAACGCCAGGCTTAAAATTATAACTACCCATTTTTTATTCATTACATATGCCTCCAAATTTTTATTATATTTCCCATTATTTTCACATTCCCATTTATGTGCTGATTTGCAAAAATAATGTACACTTAATTTTATTCTTTAACAGAATTTATGTTAAAGAATAAAAAACCGATAAGGTATGTTTAGTATTACATATTCCCTTACCGGTTAACAAGTTGACATATGTCTCATATTTAATTTTAGGCTGTTTTTACTGCTATAATTACTCCCAACTATACTATATCTAATATTTCTTTAAAATTGTTTAACTTGTATGTAGTTTTGTTATACTTTGATGCTTCGCCTAACCCAGCTGAATCAAAAATAATTCCTTTATATTTTTTCATTTTGTACTAACTCCATTCCTGTTTTAAGTACACGAAGTACTCTCTCTGCTGCATAGCATAAATATTTCTCTGCATTGTCCATGGCTTTATTTAAAGAAATAATGTTACACACAGAAGCTTCCATTCCGCTAACTCCCATACTATACAATTGATTAATTTCTTCTCCTAAACTTCCTGAAATAACCAATACCGGAACATTATATTTCTTACATTTTCTTGCAATTCCATGGATAACCTTTCCACATGCCGACTGGTAATCCGTCTTACCTTCTCCTGTAATAACAATATCAGTACTATCTAATTTTTCTTCAAAATTATTTAACTCAAGTAACACATCTATGCCTGATTGCATCTTTCCATTTAAAAATCCATATAAAGCGGCACCAAGTCCTCCTGCAGCACCTAACCCTTCAATTTTTTCTATTGAATGTCCCAAATATTCTTCCAGAATTTTTCTATAGGAAATCATTCCTTTTTCCAGCTTTTCCAACATTTCTTCTGTACCACCTTTTTGTGGTCCATAAACGTATGTTGCACCTTTTTCACCTGTTAGAGTATTAGTCACATCACACATGACAATGGTTTCGACTTCAGAAATTTCTTTTATAGCAAAGGTATCATCTATAGTTGCAATTTTTTCAAGATTTTCTCCTATTCCTGACAATTCATTTCCTTCCGAATCCAAGAATCTATAACCAAGGGCTATCATTGCACCTATTCCTCCATCATTTGTAGCACTCCCACCTATTCCTATATAGATTTTAGTACAACCGTTTTCAATTGCATGCTTTATGAAAATTCCAGTTCCAAAAGATGTTGTAATCATAGGATTTTTTTCTTTTTCGTCAATTAACGTTAATCCTGAAGCCTGCGCCATTTCAATAACTGCAATATTACCTTTTCTAAGATAATATCCATCTATTTTTTTACCTAAAGGATTCACTGTATCAATTACTATTTTGTCATATCCATTGCCACTTTCACCATAAATAGCTTCTAAAGTTCCTTCTCCTCCATCAGCGATTAACATTTTTTCACAAAAGCTTTTTGGAAAAATTTCCTTAACTTTTGATTCAATAATATTATTAACCTGATTAGAAGATAAACTTCCTTTAAACGAATCTGACGCTATAATAAATTTCATTTTGTTTCTCCTTTAGTTCTAATTTTAATATGCAATAACCACTTTATTCTGGTAAATATATTCTTTTTATTAGTTTTTTGAATTTTTCTATATAGTCTTCTACACCTATCTTTTCATCTAACTTAGTGTATTCTTCAAATTTATTTGATTTGATTTTTTCTATACAATGTAATGTTATATTAAATGAAAAAATCATTTGATATCATAACAAAAGTTATATTATTCTCTTCTTATATGTGCATATAATCCCAACTATAATGATAGTTATGTAATAAAGAATAGTACGAGCATTTTTAATTTTATCAGCTATCATAATTCTGTATGCCTCCTTCTTCCATGAGATTACAGCAAACGTAGTAGTAATGTCTATCAAAAGGCTTTTACATATTAGATAAAAGCATGTAAAATTTCTTTTACATAGCTTAATTGCGGTCTATTTAGCTTGTTTCTTG